>Ga0114966_10000662_pt1 | contig 33097 bp, 49 predicted proteins | sample M_130207_XF_Meta_FD_87029 | JGI IMG/M metagenome (GOLD analysis project Ga0114966, IMG submission 87029) | Freshwater microbial communities from Lake Montjoie, Canada to study carbon cycling - M_130207_XF_MetaG | ecosystem: Environmental > Aquatic > Freshwater > Lake | place: Lake Montjoie... | reverse complement strand
TGAGCCAAAGGTCTTCGGTTCGAGCCCGAACTAGTGCAATTTTATTATTTTTTATATTTTTCATATAAAAAATAAAATGGTGTAAAGAGAATGCAAGGCATCCTTTCGGTATTCTCTCATTTACCAGATGAATTGATTCGAACTATTTTAGAATATGATCGACGTTTTCTTTGGAGAGAAAACAAAATGAATATTATCTCTCCTTTTTCGAGAGAAGATCATCGATATTCTATACTTGAAAAAATTCCGAAAAAATGGAATATGAGTAACAATAGTTGGAGTGTGATTCTTGGAGAGAAAAAAAGAATGGTGTTAGGATATCGAAATATCGGTGAAAATAATGAATGGGAATATTTTTTTTCTATTTTTGCATATGATTCACTTCTAAACCATTCGAGAGACTATCCAGATTTTGCAATTTATTCTCCCGTTTTATGATTTAATTTTCGTTTTCGTTTGCTAATTCTGTAATAATCCTACGTCTTTCTTGTATTTGTCGATCCGTCGATGCTCTTTTTTCATATTCGTCATATCTATCTTTGAATTTTTGCTCTCCATATTTTGCTATAAATTGCATTTCACTCAAGGTGCACATAAAAGAACATCCAGAATGACCTTCGTATCCTAATTCTTCTATTTTATTATATATACAATCTGATTCTGGACCGAAACAAGATTCCATTTTTTTAATATAATCCCATGTTTCTGTTTGTGTAATTGCTTTATATGCGGTAGAAAACATTTTTTGGTCGGAAACCGATTTTATATATTTAAAAGTTCCATTTAATTCTTCCGTTTCTTTGGGAGGTTCCGGTGGTAAAAGATTCATTTTTATTCTTATATATCTTATCTTCTTTTCCTTATTTTCTTTTCAATTTTTCTTTATTTACCATAATAATTTATCCGCATACCAGCCATTCGTGCCTTTAATATGTCGGTCTTTTTCATGCCGTATACGATATAATCGACGTCTGGTTTTTGCGAATTTCTCTCCTTTTTTCAACCAAAAGGTAGGAAAATCATTCATTCCATATGCGCCTACACTTGCTACTCGTTTACCGTGTTTATATACATCGATCTTTTTCGTTTTATTTTGGGAAGGGACTACAGTAACGCCATATTTTTTGGCTTGTTTGTAAGTATACTTGGTGATCTTGTATACCATTTCTATATAAGACATCCATAAAAAAATTTGTTATTTTTTATATTTATATTTTTATTTTTGATAATATACTGGGAATCCTTCATAATTCATATTGTCTATCAATATCATATTTTCATCGGAGTCCGGAATACCTTTGCAATAGATATTCTCTTTTTTCGTTTCGTAAACGAAATCCTTTTCAAATACAATAATGGGATAATCATGATCATCAAAATAAGAATCACTACGATATTTTCGTAATTCTACAAATTTTCCTAAGAAGACCAGTGGTCCGTTATTCACGGTCTGTTTGTAATAATATACATAATGGTCGTTATACTCCGTTGCTTGGTGTAATTCGGTATTTATTGGTTTTCGGTAATATACTTCTTTTCCTTGGTAACGAATAGTATCGGTTTTTAAATAAATAAATGCACTCATTCTCTCTTCTTTTTTGTTAGGAATCTAAATAAAAAAGAAAATTTCAATTTTTTCATAAAAAAAGGATTTACCTTTTTATTAATTTAATTAATATTACAAAAATCTAAAAACTATCACTACGGCGTCTACTACTTAACCATTTATCTTTAAAGCATTTATAACGGAATTCATCCTCATCTATCTCGTAATAATCCTCTATCTCATAATATTCGAATGGACTTTTTAATGTTGTTTTGGGAAAGTGAATGATTTCATTCTTCAATTTCAACCACACCTGCATATCTGGAATATCCATATAATCTTCCATTCCTTGATAATGTTGTTTGCACATTTCGAATCTTTTTTCTTCTAAATAACGAAGAAGAAGAGATACTGGTTTTTCTTCGAATGCTGGAATTTCCATTTCATTCTCATCATCACTGAATCTATCTAGCGCGGCGTTAAATCTTAGTTCCCAAATCTGTTCGGCAGTATATTGTGTCATAGTTAAAGTTAAAAAGTCAGTTTAAATATATATGCTTGATAGCAAATTGCTTTCTATTCTTTTTTTTAAAAAATATCAATTTTTTAGTAGGAAAGAAAAATGATTCTTTGCTCCTTTCATTATTTGTAAAAAATTGATCAATATACCAAAAAAACAGAAAAACAACAAAGACACATATGAAAAATGGGCGCATCTTCTTCTTTTATCACCGACACAGAAATAGACATTTATCTCTCTTATCCAAATAAAACCGAATTTATGGAGAGAATGATGGAAACATTACAAAACATGAATTTTAAAGTGATAGATAGTTCTCTCATGATTCAAAGTAGAAAAGATTTTTCCATTAGCGAAATATCCAAATATATGCAAGCATTTATTGAAAAAACGAAATATATATTCATTTGTATTTCTAAAGAAACCATTAAATCGGTAACACAAATCATAGAAATGAACGAAATTATAGATAAATTTCCAACCATACAAAACAAAATTATTTATTTTATGATGGATTCGGATTACACACCGATTACCAATGAAGAATTAATAAGTATTATAAAACAAAATGTATGGTATCCTATTTACGACGAAGATAGTTTATTATATACAACCCATAAAATATTAAACCTTTTAATGAATAATAATCCATAAAATAGCATTATTTTGTTTTGTTTTCTGTATTACCACAAGGTCCACAATGATCTTCATTTGAAAAATCGATTTTTCGATTTATTTTTTTATCACATATTTCCATATTCCAACGTCCTAATATTTTTTTCGGTTCCGGTAAAAAAAGATAAGATATCCTTTTCCAAATATTCAATAGAAATATTCTCATTATATATCTTTTACTAAATAACGTTTATATTTTCCTTTTAATCATATAACTTGAAATAGCACCCTTATGTAAACAAAACAAATTATTTTGCATTTCCATATTTGTTTTCATTTTTTTTTCGTTTTTCAAAAATGTCGTTTTCATTTCTTCTAGTTTCTCTACTATATTACTTGCATTCCAATTATCCCATTGGGAATCTTGCACGATTCTCTCAATTTCCGTATCATCCCGTATCATAGCTATCCAAACATCCAGTAAAAAAAGAAAATTATGGAAAAAATCCGGAAAGTTTTTATATTGACCATCTATATCTTGATGGAGTATAGGAATTTTTTGTTGAAAACGAATTCTCTCTGTAATATCCGGATATATATTTGAAATCGTCAAGAAAAACAAACTCCAGGATTGACAAAAAGTATCTCGTTTATGTAAATTCTGGATACTTTTTTTTGCACGAAATTGCGTTCGGTTTTTATTTGTATCTCCATATATTTCTACTGGATTTGGGAGATTTTTCACTAATTTATAGAATGTATTCGACCCACTACCGTAATAAAAAGGATCGGAATCCATGTATTCTAAACGTCCTTTCTCTCTTTTTAACGATGTCCAATGTCCTCCACCTCCTTCTTTCAATTGTGTGGCAATATCAATAATATAATCTTCGTTCTTCACTTTCATTTTTCTCTCGATATATTTTACTTTTTGAGAGAAATGGGGATCCTGATAATCTAATTTTACTAAAGAATAATCTATTTCTGGACGATATTTATGAATAAAATGTTTACGAATATATGGTTGCATTAAAAACCGTTTGAAAAAATAAATAAATATATTATTATCCTCTATTTCTACGGGAGAAACCAAACTCTTATATTCTCTCGTAGTTGGAATTGGCACCCAATCAAAATGGTTCACGTATTTTTTCAAACTGTCAAGCGATTTTTGGGTGGTTCTATTTATGATGGATCTTTTTTTTTTAGTAGGCATATCTAATATAGTATAGATAGAGAATCTTACAAATAAAATTCTTCTGTGAAATGGTAAAAATCATGTAAATTCACGTTCTTACATGTATGTAAAAAATAAAGAGGCAAGTGTCGATATTCTTTTCCAGGTAACATTAATAAATGAGGATACGAAAAATAATGGGTGGTTGGTATTTCATAATTCATGATTTTTTTCCATTGATTCTGAATCGCATCGTGTATATAAAGTGGTTCCACATAAATACCAGTAATACCACTTGTATCCGCTCTATATTCACATACTATTCCTACAAACATTGTCTGTATAGGTGCATATTTTTGAATTTCGTTGATTTCTTTATAATATATTCCTTGATACTGAATAACATCACCATTCTCTACATTTACTTTACGATTATGTTTTTTTATTAATACACGACCCGCATTTTGCATAATAATTTGCATTTTTATTTTATATTATTATGTAAACGGTTTTGTTTTATATATATTTGATTAAATGCCATACTTTGGAAAACGACATTATATATAAAATACTACAAAAACCAAAAACACAAGAATTTATATAGAAAAAATTAGGATGGTTTTTATAGTAAATAATAAAAAGTAGAGAACCATTCGAAACCCAAAAATCTCGTTGAGCTTCTATTAACCTAGATCCAATCCCGGATTGTGCAAAATTACTTACTCGATTCGCTTCGTCGTAAAATTCATATGGAAATGGTGTGAAATAAATACATACTATTTTTCTTACGGTATCTATATTCATTTTTACATAATAAATAAAAATGTATATATTCATTCATACATGGTGTTATAAAATAAGTTCCGTTTCTATCCAAAATGGATTATCCTTGCATTTATTATCTGTCGTTTTAAACCCGTTATAATAATAATATTTCATATATAATCTTAAATTTTCATGCACATCCATCGTAATTTTTAATTTATTTTCGTTGGTTGCGATTATTTTCACGAAATTCACCAAATGTTGGATCACATCTTCCGCGTCATTTTCATCTAGTGCATTTTTATGCTTATACGTATGCTGGGGATCATCGTCATTTATGCCTATGTAATCGATTTTAATAAATATGTCATGTATCGTATAATCCATACATGCAATGAAATTTCTACTACTATATGGATCATACCAATAATCAAAGACCGATTTGGTTTTCCATAATTGAATACTATGTTTTCCATTCTCCATATAATGTTTTATTGCGAAACGATCTCCATAAATACATTTACATGTATATAAACTTGGATCGTCATTATTGTTTAATAACTCATATAATGCTTTTAGATTTGGTAACAATATGGTTTTATTGTAAAGTATCATTATATCTTTTATAGTATTTACATTTATATATAAATGTAAAATGCTATTATTATATAAATGCCACCTGCATACACCCATAATCTCAAAATTATTTTGGTAGATACTTCAGGAAATATCGTAGAAGATGAAGAGTATATGGATGAAATTAAACAGATATTTTATGAACCACAGTCTCATATAATATCATGGACTCAGAAGAGAGAGGTTTATACCATACTATGGACCCGACAAAAATTGGATAAACTACAAAGTTATTGTATGGGAGATTTATTTTCTTGTCCCATTTACGAGAAAGATAGTATTATTCTAATCCATACCCAAAAAACGATAAATAGTATTTCAAATCCTAAATATAAGATTCATTTTCATATTTCGAGAGTCGCGGGAGATAAACAAATCATCCCAGATTTTGTTGGATTCATTCCATAAAAATATATTATTGCAAACATAATATAATAAAAACGGATATTATATTATATATATGAGCAATTATTTTGAGCTTACTATTTTAAATAAAATTTTTAAATTCTACATCTTAGATAATTGCTTTATATCAAATTATATAAGAAACAATCATATTTGGGAACCTCATATGCATGATATATTTAAAAAATATGTTAATAAAGATAGTATTGTAATAGAATGTGGTTGTCATATAGGCACTCATACTATACCATTAGCATCTTTATGTAATACAATTTATGGTTTTGAACCTATGCCGAAAACATACGAAATATTAGATCAAAATATTAAATTAAATAATATTAATAATGCAATTATTTACAAAAAAGGTGTTGCGGATAAAGAAGGGGTGACCCAATATTGTTGGATTCCAGAAGATAACCCAGGTGGATCTGGATTAAAAAATAATCCAATGGGAAAACCAGATTGGATAAATTTCACTAATACAAATATTGAGGTTGAATTAACAACTATCGATTTATTACAATTAGATAAATTAGATTTTATAAAAATTGATGTAGAAGGTTATGAAACATTAGTCATTGATGGTGCTATTAATACAATAAAAAAATGTAGACCAGTTATTGTTATGGAGGTATGGAAGAACCATAATGGTGTTGTCGATATAAATTATACTAAAAGTCTATTTAAAAATATATTGGAATTAGGATATGATGTTTCACATTATTATGGACCTGATTTTTTATTTGTGCCGAATTGATAATGTATGATAGATCTATATATAAATGTATTTTTATATATTCATTATTACAATGGATTTAAATAAGATTGTTAAAGAATTTGCAGAAACATATGATTTCTTACAACAAATGGACATTGAAATGGTTGAAAATACGGATTTTGATCTAAAAAATTACCTTAAAATAAATAATACAAAATTTATTTGTATCGATACATATACCGATAAAGTAGAAATTTCCATTGGTAAAATAATCATAGATATTGATAGTTATGACGAAAATGATTGGTATTCTATCGATAAAAATATTTTTATTCGTATAAATATAGAAGATTTTCCAAACGAATATAGTTTGATAAACGAAATTGTAAAAGAATGTAAAAAAAATGATTTAATATGAATATTTATGTTCATCCTTTCAATTATTTTTATTATTCATTGCTCTCAACGTAATCACAGATAATCCAGTCATTCCCGTGATAAATACAACTTTATAAATATTCCAATAATACGATATCAATTTATCTTCCTTTTTTATTTTTTCACATACGAATCCCATTGTCATTGGGTTTTGAAGTTCCAATCTTTTTTTGCGTTTCGTATACATCATTGGTATATTGCTTATACCATTTAAATATGCACAAGTAAGAATTCCACAACTTACACCTTTTGCTCATTCAAAACACCCTCACCGAGGGCGTTTTGAATGAGCAAAAGTGCACCGGTTTCGCATCTTCGATGCGAAATGGTGTAAAATGGAACAACCAAGAATCCAACTATTGGATATATGGTTCGTCATTTTTTCAATACTAGATGCATTCATTTTGTTATTATGATTTGTTAGTGTATATATTAGTTTGTATTAAAATTTAAAATCCGTCAATTTTTTATCAAGCAACTTTTTTAGAATGTCGAATTGAGAGGTCCATTCATCAAAAAGAATATATTTATCTAGATCGATTGTTTCATCCACTACTTCCTCAAAATCAAAATAATATTCGCAAATATAAGATAACCATTGCAATAATTTATAAACAAAAGAAAAATCTTCGTTCAAAACATTGGAATATATAAAGTCACTGGTTCTTTCTTCATAAACAATACCATTCGTAAGTTTATCATTAAACATATTTGCTTCCATTGCAAACTGAAAATCGTCGATATTTTGAAAAATATCTCGAATCGTAAAATAGATATTATCTTCTAGTGATTTTAGTTTCCAATCGTTAGGATGAAATAAACGTAAGTAGTTAGTGCCATTATATTTAATTCCTCGTGTTGACATTCTATTATGTTATTTTACTATTTATAATTATATTTATTTGGAAGCAACACTTAAATAGATTTGAATACTTTCCATGACTTTATCCATTTCCTCTATTAATTTTTTATTTTCTTCATTTGGAATTATTTTCGTTTTCTCCGTAATTAAATCCATCAAACATTTTTCAAAAACATCTTTACTCGGTCTATTTTCAATTATATCGTCTATCTGTTTTTTTATATTTTCAATATCCATATTATATTATATTATAGTTAATATACAAATAATATTTATATCATTGAACAAATTTCATATATAATCATAAATTATACATGAAAAACGAAATATTTTTACTCTGGATATGGGTGATTTTCAATATTTTTATTGGAATATACGAGATATATTGTTTTCAGAATCGATATTTATTGCGTTTAGACAATATACCGAAATGGAATTCTTCCGTTCTTGCCACTTGGAATGAATATTGTAGAGTAGATTCGCGTTATATTTTCAAACATTATGTATGGACCTTTGAACTTCTAAATGCATTCTATGCTTTTCTTCTTATTTTTATTATTTTTTATTATCCAGTATGGATAAAACCGATATTATTTTTAGAAATTATTAGTTGTTCTCTCTATTTTTTGACATTAATCTATGAATATCATACAGATCCTATGATTCGAGAGAATATTTTGGAAAAATCGTCGATGCAAAATCGATTCGTCTATTACGGAATCAGTAGTATTTGGATCCTGGTTCCCGTATATTTATACACTATTTTTTGATAATACGATAGAAGACATAAACAATGCTGGATCTTTTTTGGAAGAAATATACATATTTACCATTTCAGCGGGAGAATAGGTATTCTCACGGAATTGAGCTAAATCTTCTTTTACGATATCAAACCCAAAGAAATGTCGATACATTTCTTGGAATGTCTCTCGATTTACTAATTTCATTTCCATTGTAATATCAATTCTTCCTGGACGAATGAGTGCTGGATCTAAAGTATCATAATGATTACTACTAATCGCAATAATTCGCCCAGGTGTTTCATGTAATCCATCCCATAAATTCAAAATATCATCCAAGGTAATCGGATCTTCGTTGAATTTTTGCAAGGGACCCATTTCTGGTTTTTCTAGACTTTGTGCAATATTCGAGAGAATTTGTGTTGCGTTTATGTTATCTACTTCTTGTTTTTTTTTCTCTTCTAACTTTTTTTTTTTAATATTTCGATCCAAGAAAATATCTCCCGCACAATCTAAATCTTCGAAAATAATGATTTTTTTATTAAATCCAATATCATTATCTTGATTATTATAATTATACCTTGTTTCAAAATAAAAATCTTGTAATTGTTTTTTCTTGGTATTTAATTTGAAAGATAAACTGACAATATGTCGTCCTGTATAATTCGCCAATGCTTTAAAAAAAGATGTTTTTCCAGTTCCTGGCGGTCCATGAATACCAACACCTAACGTATATGGAATACCCATTTTTTCATACCATTCTCGATTATTTAAAAAAAAATCGATTTTATCCATTATTTCTCTCTTTTCTGGAAAAAATAAATTGTCAAACGTTCGAGAACTTTCAAAACGAATTTCTTTAAAACAATTATATACTGATTTATCTTCTACCGTAATATCGTTTTGAATATAATAAAATAATTGGTTTTTACGTAGATCTTTAATGGATTCTAAATATGTATTTGTTATATTATCAATAAACATTTCAATCTTATTCAAAGAAGAAATATAAGAATATAAGGTGATTTCTATTTTTTCACTTTTCACACGAATATTACTTGTTGACTTTTCATCTTTACTAGTTTCGGAATCAATTGTATTATATCCATATATTTGCAAAGATTCATCAATAATAAATCTATCGGTTTGAGAGACAATAAAAATATCCGTTTTTTTTCCATTGGGTTGTTTAACATTTGTCATTTCTCTCATTTGATGAATCGAATTATTATCTTTAATATTTTCAATAATATAAAACCAAATAGCATTGAATCGATTCGAATAAGATTCTACCATATAATCGTTGAAATTACCCATTACTTGAGTTCGACTTCCTTCAATGATTACTTTATTTTTTCGGATAAAATAATCTATGAAGGATAATATCGATTTTTTCATTATTTCTGGAGAGAAATTACTATAATTATATATATAACTGAAACTACAGACTATTATAGTAGATATCCATGGATTGGTAAAGAAGGAATTTATTTTATTTATTATAAGAATATCGAATAACTGTCGCATACTTTTACTGTCTTACTCTTATTCTCTCGCAATATTTATTTTGTTTTTATTTTACATTTATGAAAAAGGAAAAGAACATAAATATTTTTTTCGAAAAAAAGAAAGAAATGTTTAATCATGAAAACCGAATACCGCCACCTATTTCTAAAATTGCCTTTTTTTCTATTCCCTTTTTTGCAATGGATTCTCTCGTTTGTTACATGTATGAACATTATCGTCTAAGTGTCTTATTAGCCTTATTAACCGTGACATCGGTAGCATATTGGAAATCTCCCAAAAAAATGGATCTCATAAAAATCGCAGATATGTCCGTTGCCACTTTAACTATTTACAACGCTACTTTTGTGGATGCTTATAAATATACAGATACTTATCGACATATCTATTGGATTTCGAGCACGGTTAGTATCGCCTCTTTTTTTATGAATGAAAGTTGGTTTCTTTTTTCCATGCTTCTTCTGGAAGATCAAATGAGATTATGGGATTTAGATGATAGTGATAAACAAACATTTTTAGTATGGAAAGCACGCGCACAAAAGATGAGTGTGTATATTCATCTGTTTTTTTTACATATTCTCCCGAATGTGACGTGTATGTATTGTATTATTAAATCGAAAAATATATAAATAATTAAACACTATAATAGTAATACAAATGGAAGAGAAACCAGATAATATATGTTTACAATTTATGGAAAGTATTGAAAACAAAATAAGTAAGGCGGATGATGCCTTTTTTTGTATAACAGATAATACATTCGTTATCATTGATGGAATATATGTAAGAATTTTTATTAGAAAAGAACAGAATAAATCGTATGACTATTTCATAGAATCGAAATGGATTACACGTAGTAAAAGTAAAAATGAAGATGATGATGATGATGATGATCTACGATTTTTAGAAAAAGATGATTTTAAAACACTCTTAGATGTATTAGTCGATATTAAAATAGTAATCAGCAGTTATCGTTTTTTGGATCACCGGTTATTGAGTCCAGATGATTTGATTTATGGGAAATTACAACGTTCTTTTTTCCCTTTATCAAAGGAAAATGATTGTTCCGTATGTTATCAACATACCAATGGGTATACTATGTGTGCTCATCCTATTTGTTTTCAATGTAGACATAAATGTATAATAAAAAGAAATACACTGTGTCCCATTTGTAGAGAAGATAATTTAAATATATTTCCAAGAGAATTAACCTATAGATACATTGTTTAAAAATAATATAAATATTTATTAATACACTATAATAGTAATAAAAATGCCACCGAAAAAACGTAAAACGAAACAAGAAGAAAAAAAAGAAGATCTCCTTTTTTCACAGTTTATCGATTGTATTGAAAAACAATGTAACGTTCTGAATGGTGAATATGGTAGTATATCTCATTATACCTCTATTAATATAGATGGAATAAATCTAAACATTTTTATTAGAAAAAAAAATAATAATTATAATTATATGATGGAATCTATTCTTGTTTCTTATGAAGATGAATTTGGTGATGATGAATATATCATTTTTTTAAAAAAAGAAAAATTTAAAACACTTGCGGATTTATTAAATGATATTAAAGAAGTAATAAACACGTATCATTTTGTAGATCATAAGTTATTAAGTCCAGAACAATTTTTATTTGCAAATATGCAACGTTCTTTTTTTCCTTTATCTAAGGATAAAGAATGTTCTATTTGTTATGAATCTACCAAGGAGTATACGAAATGTAAACATCCGATATGTTATAAATGTAGAGAGAGTAGTATAAGTAATAATAATTCACGGTGTCCTATTTGTAGAAATGATAATTTAAAAGAATTTCCAGAAGAATTAATATTCACACAATGTAATTAATTATGTCACTCAAAAAAGTTCTCTGCTAAAAAATTGACATTTTTTTAAAGAAGGCATATTAATAATAACTTCAACTTGTAACTTCAACTTCAATCATGTCTTCTATATTTAATAAGCTACCGGATGTTATCCAATCTGAGATTTATGAGTTTATGTATGATCGTCCGTTAAAGAACCGGGTGATGAAACAATTATTACGTTGCACCAAGTGTATTGCGTGTGCTAACTACTTGACACCAAATTTTTGCAAGAACGGGGCAAATTTTTGTAGTCTCTCTTGTTATAACGATCAATCCGACGACGAATTTATGATTGACGAGTATATGGAAGAACTAGAGAACGGCGGTAGTGATCGTTACGGTCCTTAAATAAAACATCAAAAAATATAATATATAAAAACACATAAAAAATACCCCTCGTGGGTATTTTTTATTGGGAACTGCCACTGCCACTTGTCAACTTCAACTTCAACTTCAACTTGTCAACTGCCACTTCAACTTCAACTTGTCAACTGCCACTTCAACTTGTCAACTGCCACTGCCACTTGCCACTCAAAAAAGTTCTCTGCTAAAAAATTGACATTTTTAAAAAATAAAAATCAATCAGCATCTTTATAACTGACACATTAGTAACTTAAAACTTGCCTGCTAAAAAATTGACATTCTTTGAAAAATAAATTAATTAGCATATTTATAATATATAACTGATATCTTAACTTTAAAATGACATCTAACTGCCTTATCTGTGACGAAACGCTGAACTTGAAGAACCATAAGCTGGTTTCTTGTGAATATTGCGATTTCGGCGCCTGTAAAACGTGCTATCAAACGTTTTTACCAGAACAAAACGCACCAAAATGTATGAACCGTGAGTGTGGGAGACCATGGACCCGCCGTTTCCTAAATGCAACGTTTTCCCAGTCCTTTTTAAATAAAGACTGGCTAAAAAGTAGAGAGAAACTGGCGTTTGACCGTGAAACTGCCCAACTTCCAGCGAGTCAGGAAATTTTGGAACGCCGTTTGATTATGGAAAACACACAAAGAGAGATTGCCTTAACTCGCATCTTGATTAAAAATGCGCAAAAATTTTATCATGCTGAATACAAAAAAAAGAAAATACCTTATCCTATTATGAATGAACCGGAGGAATTGCGCAATTTGCGTCGCAGATTGGAACAACTTCAACAATCTTTATACGCCAGACCGGGGGGAGTATGGGCCGCCAGACCTCCCCCTGGAGCTGCTGCACCCACTGTCGCTCGTTTCGTGCGGGCGTGTCCTTCGGAGGATTGCAGGGGGTTCCTATCTCGTGACTGGAAATGCGGTCTCTGTAAGGTGGAATCCTGTTCGAAATGCCACGTCATCAAGACCGTAGGCGAAGAACACACCTGTAATCCGGATGACGTGGCAACTGCAACTCTCTTAAACAAAGATACCAAACCATGCCCAAAATGCCACACCGGTATCTTCAAGATTGACGGGTGTGATCAGATGTGGTGCACCCAGTGTCATACCGCCTTTTCTTGGAGAACCGGGGATATCGAAACCCGCGTGCATAACCCCCACTTCTATGAATGGCAACGCCGAACCAACGGGGGGGTAGCACCTAGAGTTCCAGGAGATGTCCCCCACCAATGCGGCCAAGAAGCCCTGTTGACACATTACGATTTCCGTCACGTCACTGGACTTCAACTTCGCGGAGATATCACTACACTCTCCGGTAATATTATTCGTGACGTCATCCATTTGAGAGAAACGGAAATGACCGTATTTCTTCCGCCAAGAAACGAAAACGTTTTCCTGGAAAACCGCATTCTGTTCCTAAGAAAAGTAATTACGAAGGAAACGTTTGTAAGCAGAGTCTTGAAGGAAAGCAAAAAACGCGAGATTCACGGCGAAATTCACCAAGTGTTGACGATGTTTGTGCAAACGTCCACGGATATCATTCGCCAGTTTATGACGTTAGCGGCAACGATGCGGGACGAATATGACCGTTTGAAATTAAAACTCGACGAGATCGAAACTTTACGACAATTCACTAACGAGGCGTTGAAAGAGATTTATACCACCTTTAAATATACAATCCGCCAGATTGCATTTATGAATGAAGTGCAAGACCGTAGTGCGTTCGTTTACCGCGATGTATTGCAAACCGTAGACAATAAAAAAAGTAGTGTTTTAGAATAGAAATAGGTAGTTTTTGTAATTTAATTTAATGAAAATTAAAAAGGGGTGTTTTTGCACTTCCTTTTTTTATGCAATAATCGTATCATAGCCGTAATTTTGTTTTTCAAAGCCCTTATATAAATAAAAATGTCGAACGGTGGTAGGATATAATTTCTTGTGCATATTTACATATTCTCTCGTTAAAGAATGATAATAATATGGAATGATAATCGTGCAATGATAAGGAATCATCGTTTGTAAACTAACTGTAAATAAATAGGTTAATACTAAAAATTCATAACCACCAAATCTTTTGTTTTCGGGTATTTTCAAAGGGAGAGTGAAATATAAACCTACTGTTTTTTCTTCATTATCTAAATCATAATCAGTTTGTATTTGTGGTAAATGACTGATTTTATACTCGTTTATTCGTTTTAATTCCATAAAATTCGGATTTATTTTTTGAATGATTTTTTCACGTTTAAAATCATAAGATAATGTATATGGTCCTGAAAATGCAAATTCAAATATTAGGTTTAAAATAACGTCTGGTAAGTTTTCCATTATAATATATATGTTTTTATAGATATTGTTTTGTTGTTATTATTATTATTCAATTTTTTATGAAAAAAAATTAAATAGTTTTTTTGATTTATAAACATGATATTTGCAGAATTACCGTTTTATGTAAAAGGACACATTCTCTCTTTTCTAGAAGATCGTTATGTTTTCCGAAAAGGAAGAACCGACGAAATATTTATGTGTCGTATTTCGAGAGAAAGAATGGAAGAAGTGCAAGATTTATTTACAAAAATACCGAGAGTTATGACGTGGAAAAAAGGGGAAATATGGCGTTCCTATATAGAATTCAGTGACGTTAGTCCTATTTGGAGAATCATACGTCAAAATTATGAATATAGGAGAGAAGAAGAGGAACATATAAGAATGATTACTCCCGAAATTCAATGTTATTACGAGAGAAATTATTATACTTCGAATCATGTATATCGAACCCCTTTATTTGGATGAATGTTTCCGGTGTTTTTTGGTTTTTCTTTTACCACCTTTATTTTTATTTAATTCTTCTAATGCTTTCGTTAATTCGGCATCCTCTTCTTTTATCTTTTCAATACGTTGTCTTAATTTGCTAGCACTAACTGTCATTTTTTGTATTTTTTCATTTATTTCTGCTTTCATTTTTTCTTCTTGTAACCTTTTTTCTCTCATTTTTTGTATTAATGTTAAAGCATCAGTATAAAAATCACTAACCTCTGCATTTATTGTAGTTGCTGATTTTCCCGTTTTTCTTACTAATGTATTCTTCCTCAAAAAACGTTCTACCATATTGGATGGTTTGACATACATATTCAATAACACGTTTTTTTTTTTTAAAATATTATAAAAATAAACCTCCGGGTCCGGTTCATGAAAAAGCCAAGTAGTAATATCTGCACCTAATTCATGAGATATTAATTTGGCAAGTTTAATAATTTCGGTTTTTAGTTTGATTTCTTCTTTAGTAAAGAATTTATCTAAAACTAAAAATCTGTATAAATATATATTGTTGTCTTCATTAAATATAATTTCATTACTATGGTTTTTGTCCACATTTTTTATTTTATTTCCGTCTTTGATTAATAAATCGGTCATATTACTACCTAGCCATAGCATATCATCATCTGGCATTGCTTCGTTTTCATCTCTCCATAAATTTCTTTTTAAAACAATAGATTCTTCATGATTTGGTGTATTAAATTTACCATAATAAATAGTGGGATTCTCTTCAAAATTAGATTCATTATCCGGGTCTACTTCAAAATCGGCATTTTTTCTCTCTTTAAAAAAAAAATAGTATCTATTATTAAACAATTCATTAATATGTGGCCCCTTTCTAAAGTTAAAAATTGTTTTTTTGGAACCCTCCGTTAATGTCATCATATATGCTGCTAATTTATCGGGCATACCAGTTATTCTTTTTTGTGTTCTATTATGGCTCATTATGAATTAAAACCCACTTATATATAAATCATATATATTAATAAACAAATAAAAAAGGATGGAACATATAGAAATAATCACAAGCCGAATTATTTCTATATGGATGCTCACCATGATTTCTCTCCTTTTTTTAACGACTGTAAAAAACACCTTTCCAATCGGTCCAAATCCCGACCTATTTATTTTACATATTCCCATTGATACTACGTCTAAATACATGGCAGTGGTTTCCTTTTGTTTTTGTAATTCCGTTTTCCGTTCTCTTCATCATAACATTTTACAGTCGTATATTATCAATGCTATTCAAAATATCCAAGAAAAAATACCGGTTCCCTATTCTTATGAAATATCGTGTGTTTCCACCATGTATACCTGGTTCGATTTTTTCATGTATATGCATATTTTAATGTCTCAAATCGATTTATTTTTAGTAGAAGTATCTGGAGATATTATCATGACGATTATGATTACCAAATATTATGTGGATAAAAAACATAATTATGTTTCTATAGATATATAGATTCGATTCGATGCAAGTCCCGAGAGATACTGGATTATATGAGAGAGCCAAAGCATATATATTCCAGAAAATCCCAAAACACAGTGCTTATCGTAGCGGAATGTTAGTCCAAGAATATAAACGCCGATTCTCTCAAAAACATGGTGCGAAAAAAAACCCGTATATTGGGCGAAAAACGGAAAAAGTTGGTTTGAAACGGTGGTTTAGTGAGAAATGGGTCAATCAACGGGGAGAAGTAGGTTACCAGTATAAGAGTGATGTCTATCGGCCTTCCAAACGTATTACCAGAAAAACGCCGGTTACTTACGGAGAACTCTCTCGAAATCAAATCCTAAAAGCAAGAAAAACGAAATATCGAAAAGGAAGAGTGAATCGATTTTTGTAATTTTTATGAAATAAAATTATTTGAATATTATATTATGACAAAATCGTATCGTTCTATACCTATCAAACACCATAAAACCGTAAGAAATAATAAAAAATATTGTATGGATGTAGAATTCGGTGACAGAAATGAAAATGCACGATCGATTGGTTATCCTTGTCACGGTGGTCCTAACCAGAAATTTAGACATAATAAAAAAACCAAACAATTAATTGCGAAACATTCTGGAATGTGTTTAGAAAATGTGGATGGTCGTATTTTACAGAAAAAATGCAAGGGTTCCAAGAAAACACAGAAATGGATACGAAAAAAAGGAAAATGGTTTTCTCTCTCGAATAAAAAAAATATTGGTATGGATAAAACAGTAGATTGTTCTATTCGTCCATTAGTTTCCTAACAAAATAGAATATGAAAATAAATATCGAAGGATACATAAATATGGTTTTTTTACATCTTTATGTATTATGTTATAACGAATCCATTCTTATTCGAGAGACCATCGACCATTATCAATCCCGTTTTCCAAAGATAAAAATAACCATTCTGGATAATGAAAGCACCGATGATTCCGTTGCGATTGCTACGTTGAAAGGGTGCAAGATTCTCTCTTGGAGTTCTTCTGGAATTGATGATAATCAATATATGGAATTCAAAAATAATATATGGAAAACCGTTTTACCGAGAGAAGAAGAAGATGTTTGGATTATTGTAGCGGACATGGATGAATGGTTATCGATTACCGGGGATGAATTACAATATGAAAATGATCGAGGAACCACTATTCTTTCGACACTGGGATACAATATCATTGGGAATAGTTTACAGAGAGATTTAACGGATATTGATTTACATTCTCTCACACATGGATTTTATTGGCCCGATGAAAATAAATCGGTTTGTTTCAAACGCTCTGCCATCCAAGAAATGAATTATGCCATTGGTGCACATAAATGCCAGCCGATTGGGAATATTGTATATTCGGAACGTAAATATATTTTGAAACATATGGAACCATTAGGTCTCCCTTTTATGATTTATAAATTCACCGAGAGATATAAACGAACCGAAAAAAAACGAAACGAAGGAGAATGGTGGGCAGGATTACATTACAGTGATAATGTGGTGAAAATAAAGAGTCGATATGATGAACAATATGAGGGTGCTATTTCCATTGCCTCTTTGTTGTAATTATTTATTTTCTCTCAAATAGTATAAATAATATCGATTATTACTTTAATAATGCCGTTTATTACTTTACATGGAGAGCACGATGACCGGTTAGGAGCTCATCTTTTGTTTTATTTGAACCAGATTTTTTACGCATATCATCACCAGTATTTTATCAAATATGATATCGAAACCTTACCTTATCGATCTAGTTTATTTGTGAAAATTATTTTGAATTTTGTGGTTTGTTATAATGAATCTCTCCCAAAACTAGAGGGTGAACAAGAAGAAGTATTTCCTTTTCCAAACACAAGGGAAGGAGAAGAAACGTTTCCTTTTCCAAAAACAAGGGAAGGAGAAGAAACCTTTCCTTTTCCAAAAGGGGAAGAAATAGAATGGTCGAAAACCATGTATCGAACCATACAATGTATTCAAATGGATTTTCAAGGTTTTTTAAAACAAATCTATCCAAACGTTTATACCGATTTACTCTATTTTTCCACATACGCGGATATGGATCTTCCATTCCATCCAAAGAAAACAATAGCGGTTCATTTAAGACTCGATGATGTGCATGATTGGTGGGATTATAATGGAACCGCATCTGCGAATTATTATCGAGATTTAGTAAATGCCGATGTTTCCATGGATAACATGTATCATGTTCATAACTACGGACAGTATCCAAATATCCAAGCACCGATTGATATGGAGAGAATCGAAGTTCAAATCCAAGATGCGAAACAACGATTTCCAGATCACGAAGTAGTTATTATTTCCAGTCCATCCACGCAACATTTGATTCAAACCAATTATCGCGTTATATGTAATACGGATGAATCCTTAGATCTTTTTTTATTATCTATCGCAGACGTGATTATTCTAAGCAGAAGCTCTTTCTCTCTATCTTCTATCATCTTTGGAAATCATCGGCGAATTTATGCACCCTTATGGGGACAAATGGTTTACTACGGGTTTTATACCAAACATCATTTAAACACCGATATTTTTTCTTATTTTTATTGAGTTTGGAATTTTTTTATTCTTTTTTGAATAAAAAAATTAGATTAGCTTCTATTGGGATTCGAACCCAAGACCTCTTGATTACTATTCAAGTGCTCTACCACTAAGCTATAGAAGCATTTATTTTGTATTGGTATATACCTCATTCTTTTCTTTATATCGTTTCTTTGAAAAAACAAATAGATGCATTATTTATTCTATTTTATAAAAGATTGAAACTATTTTATAAGTATCTTTATGGGATAAGATGACAAAATTCACTGATTTACCGATAGAGATTTTACGTATTATTTACGAAGAATATGATGGAAATTATAAATATCGCGATGGAGCATTTGTTCCTCAAATAACCATGGAGAGAAAAATACCGATATTTTATGTTCGTATGCCCAAGGTTTATAAGGTAGGAAAACAATGGGTTATATATATTACATTATGTGATTATAATGGATACGATAATTATAGCGTTTTTTTAGTAAAACAGAATTACACATTTTATTGTGCGAATTGTATCTATTGTAAGGATCAAGAGGTAGGGGAGATATATTCTTATCTTTATAAACATAGAGGAATGGGATGCCCAAAAATACACAGAGATGTTGTGTATAATTATACTACGGTTCGATATTTATAAAAGAATCCAATCCAGTTTTTTTATTCTATCAACGTCATTTCGGAATATTCTTTTAAAAATCGTTTCGAACATGTTTCTACAATTAATCCATTGGCATAAATGCCATAGTTCATATAATAATCCTTGTTTTCTAGTGCGATATGATACACGGTGAATTTCCCTTTCTTTTCGTATGGACTTGCTCTCTCATCTACACATACTGGCATTCTATATTTTTTGTCTGTTACATAAATACTACCTAATATTTCCGTTGTTTTTTCTTTTTCTCCTTCTTTGAATTCATCTACTAGAATCGAATGACAACCCGTCATAATCAAATCTTCAAAAATTTCAGGATATCCTTTATTGGTGCATATATATAATTTATCTTTTATTCTTTCTTCACTAATGACATTTTCAATTTCGAGATAACCAATCATGTCAATTGGTTTATAACCATGTCTTAATGTTATTATTAAATCCCCTTTTCTTAAATCTTGAATAGGAACATATCCTTTATTTGTAAGTATTTTCGTATTTTCTTTGAAACAAGTAATTGGTTTTGGTGGAGTAATAAATTGTTTAATTTTTCCACTAGAACCATTTTTAAATAATAAATTTCCCGTAGAATTAAAATTAAAATACCGAATTCCAGCTGCAGGATCAAAATTAATATTAGATACAAAATTACCGTTAGAATCATATTTATCTAAATAATTACCATAGGTAAAACTACTCCCAGTGTCACGGTTAAGATAAGATACATACATATTATTATACTGATCAAAAACTATATTGTAAATTCTATGGATATTTGGTATACTAATAAATTCTGCGTTAACTAGTATTCCAACTGAATTATATTTACGTATATAATTTTGGAACGAAATACGTGTTGTTGTATATAAATTATTATAACTATCTAAAGCAATTCCAAATATATTGTCAAACCTACCTAAACCGGTTACTTCAATATAAACAGTTGTATTTCCATTCGAATCCACTTTGTTAATTTTTGTATTTGCACTACAATAATACAAATTATTACTACTATCAAACACGATACCACCTGTAGGGGTAATTAGATTTGATAAAAATAATGTTTTATTACCATTTACATCTATTTTGTAAATATTTTTATAATAGTAATCTATATAATATAAATACCCAAACGGAAAACCAATATTGTCAAAAAATATATAAGGATTCGATATTTGTGTTGGTTGAAATCCAGTGACAAAACTACTTACATTTCCTAAATTATCTATTTTTTGAATGTTAATCTCATAAACTCCACTATTAAATACACTATTACTAATATATACATTATCATATCTATCAATCACTATTCCACATCCATCCGTAAAAGTTGCTTCATTAAAATTTGAAATGGACATAATTATATATTTTGATATTATATATTTTTTCAAAATATTTATAAATAACACATATATTATTTTTTTTTGAAATAGTCTGTAAATAATAATACTGTGAATGAAAATATAAAAGTGGGAGATAAAGTGGTAACGAATGGAAAAATAATAAATTTTACCTATATAGAAAAAGATGCAGAATTATGTGTTGAACCTGTTATATGGATTGGACATTTCAAAGTAAATCATTTAAATACAAACTCAAGACCGGTTTGTATTGAAAAAGATGCGTTGGATCCTAATTATCCATTTCAAGATTTATACGTTTCTCCCGAACATAGTTTATTATTGAATGGTAAAATCGTAATTGCTGGTAGACTTATTAATGGTAAACGAATATACCAGGATCGACAGTGTGACAGTGTCGAATATTATCATTTGGAATGTAAAGATCATTATGCTATTTATGCAAACGGTGTATTAACGGAAACGTATTATGATGCAATGAATAGAGGTGTGTTTATTTGATATTATTCTATTTATTCCATCAATATTGTTCCGGAATATTCTTTCAAGAATCGTTTCGAACATGTTTCTACTATCAATCCATTGGCATAAATTCCATAGTTCATATAATAATCCTCGTTTTCTAGTGCGATATGATAAATGGTGAATTTCCCCTCCTTTTCGTATGGACTTGCTCTCTCATCTACACAAGTAGGTAAACGGAGTTTACCATCCGTTACAAAAACATCTCCCAAAATTTCTTTGGTTTTCTCTCTTTCCCCTTCTTTGAATTGATCTACTAGAATCGAATGACAACCCGTCATAATCAAATCTTCCACGATTTCAGGATATTCTTTATTGGTGCATACATATAATTTATCCTTGATTTTTTCTTCACAAATGACATTTTCAATTTCACGATAACCAATCATATCTACTGGTTTATACCCATTTTTTAATGTCACTACTAAATCTCCTTTTCGTAAATCTTGAATTGGAACATATCCTTTATTTGTTAAGATTTTGGTATTTTCATTGAAACAGGCAATGTAAGTAGGTTGAGCTAGAGCTGGATACAAAAAATAATAGTCACCACTATTTAAATCATCGCCATTATTATACACTAGGTTTTGTGGAGATGAACCTGGACTATTGGAAGCAATTTTCCAACTTGTATTAGATAAAGTTGTTCCGGGAGAACTACCTACTGTAAAACTAAAACTACCTCCCTGTGCGTTTTGTTGGTTTAAAGCGTCTGTCTCTGTAGCGAAATACGTTATAGGAATGTTTCCTACTGGTTCCGCCAATTCATTCATTGGACCAATCATTAAACGAGGAACGTTATCAGTATTGACTGTTTCATGGGAAAGTCCTTCCTGGAACACATACCCAATATTGGATTGAATAGGATATGATTGGGTATCTACGATAAGTTCACCAGGGGAGTCATTCAGGTATACTAAATACGTATTTTTAAAGGTGGATGCACCAGTATCTACGTGCGGAACGGAATCTCCTTTAATCCATCTCATTGGAATTTTTGTAGGAAGAGATAAACTAAATCGTGTTTGTAAAGTATCACGAATGGAATCGGTAATTGGAACGGTAAAAGAAACTTTGCCAGAGGTTTTGGAATCCAAAGAAGACTTGGCTAAAAAGACTTCTGGGTGATTCTGGAAATATTCGAATTCTGCATTCGAAAGCAGATTTTCAAAGGTAGTTGCGGACATTATATATATTTATTAGATATTTTCTCTAGATTTTTATGAACTGTATAATTTATTCATTTTATATCACAAAATATAATATAATTATATTTTATGAAATATACTACAAAGAAAAAAAATAAAAATCCTAAAAATAAAACAAAAAAACAATTTTTATTTAATCCATCCAACCCTGAAAAATCATTTGATGTATATATCGATAAAAATCCAAAAGATACAATACATATAAAATATACAACGGTAGAAGATGTTAAAAATACGATTGATAAATTAGAAAAATTATACAAAAATAAAAAATACACCCATAAGCGTATATGGCAAGTAGGTATGATTATGAATGTTCGTTTAAAAGTATTGAGAAATAAGAAACCCAAACAATATGCATTGGCAAATAAATATTTTATTTTTTTAGGAAAAAGGACAAAATTAGAAGAAAAGGCTAGATATGAACTTTCATTTGAAACCGGCTCCAAGAAAGGATAATTTATTTACGAGAATTATTTATCACTAACATTTCTACTTTATCTTTGATTCCTTTAATAGTATCTTTATCTCCATCTTCGTATTTCGCTTGAAAATTCCGGAAATGTTTTTGTTTAGTATCTGCTAATTCATGTGAGTTTTCTTGGAAGGTTTCGTCTAGTAAATTATACCCCTTCATCATCATATCTTCTATTGCTTCTTTTCTCTGGACGATTTCCCATTCTCTTTTACCGTTCATGATTTTCGCATGTGGGAGTTTTTTATTCGGGATTTGGATATTATTATTTTCGGGATGTTCTGGATCGAAATGGATTTTTTCAATTAATAATGGAATAGAACCGTAAATTTTACTCATACAATGTAAAATCACTTTATCGGTGATATAATCCATATTTTCATTTCCGAAACAATTGATATTGATGATATTATTGGTTTGGTTTTCGATATTGTTTGTAGTGGTATTGTTGGTTTTCGTATTTGTAGTGGTAGCATTTTTTTGATTATTTTCAAGATCTTCTATTCTTTTACGTAATTCTTCATTTTCTTTTTGTAAAGTATTTATATTTGTTTTTACCTGAATGCATTTTGTTTTATGCCTAGAAAGACTGGAACAGTGAGAAAAATATTTATTACATATAGGACAAACAAACAATTCCTTCTTTTTATTTGAAATTCGGTTTTGATGTTTGGTTGATGTTAAATGTGTTTCATAATTTAATTTACGTTTGAAACTAGTATGACAATCTTTACAATAAAAAAAGGGGGTTGATGGCATTATATTTATATTATATATTTATTTTTATTAGCTTTTTCGGGAAAATTTTTAGCATTTTTAGGAATTTATAATCTTATAAGTGTTGAATTCTAAAATTTATTCAGTTATATTATTATTAATTATGTTTACTAATTTATATAGCATGTTATTAAATTTTTTCGGTATTTTTAAACCAGAGGGGGAGATTCCCTAAAATAAACAATTTTCTATTTTTGTGATTTTTCCTTATGTTCGTTTTTTTTCGAAAAATAAAAATAGAGAGAATTCTCTCCAATTCATCTTGTTTTACTTATCACTAATAATTTAATAGCTTCTTTCATGTCTTTTATTGTTTTTTTATCACCGTCTTCATATTTCGATTGAAAATGTTTAAAATGTATTTTTTGATTATTCGAAAATAAGTGTTCTTTTTCTTGAAATGTTTTATCTAATAAATTATATGCATTATTTATCATAGAACTAATAGCATCATTCAGTATAACTAATTTCCATGAACCTTTTTTGGACATTACACTTGCATGTGGGAGTTTTTTATTTGGGACTTTAATATTATTATTTTCCGGATGTTCTGGATCGAAATGTATTCTCTCAATAATTAATGGAATATGATTGGTTACATTATCCATGCATTCAATAATTACTTTATCGGTAACATGATCCAAATTTTCTTTTCCAAAACAATTTATATTTTGTATTTGATTAGTTGTATTATTATTACTTTTATTAATATCTTCATTACTTTTTTTAATTTCTTCTACTCTTTTACGTAACTCTTTGATTTCAGTTGCTAAATCTACTATAGATGGGTCTTCTTCATATACATCATTTACTGGATTTTCTTTACATTTTGAACGATGTCTACATAGACTTGATAAATGAGAGAAACTCTTTTGGCAATGAGAACAAATATGTAAATTTATTTTTTCTTTTGAAATGCGAATTTTATGTTTATTTGATTCTAAATGATAATTATAATGTTGTATTTTATTGAATCCACAGTAACAATCCTTACAATAAAAACGTGGTGGTGGTGATTCTATTTTTTTATCCTTATATTTTTGAATAATATTTTTTACATTGATTTGATTGATTATTTCTTTAACCTTATTGACATTTGGTATATTTATTAGTCGTTCACCTCTATTTAAACCATGGATTTCTTCTTTTGTAAAAATTCTATACTCCATATTTAACTGTTTCAAATAAGGTTCAATTAATTCTATAATACATCTATTATAAAATTCCGTTCCTCCACCTTTATAAATATGATAGGATTTGAAATAGCTTTTTAAGTATCTGTCCAGTATTCTCATTTTTTCTAATGGTATTTCAATAATGTATATATATTCACCTCTTTCAACTTCACCTGTAATATATCCATTACTTCTATTTTTTACAACAGAAGATATTCCCATTTTTATAACATTTTCCATTTTATACCAAGCATTATCTCTAAAATAAATCGTTCCTTTTAATTGACTCATTGATTTATTATTAGGTTATATAATATATGAATGAAGTAATTCATATATTTTTTGCAAGATAAACTCTCTTAAATACCTTAAATTACTTCGGAAATAATACCATATTTAATGGCTTCGTCTGTATAAAATTCCATACCATCTGCATTCAAAATGTCATATTGTTTCGATTTAATTTTCGTTCTAGCTAAAAAAAAATCCTTCGTTTCTTTTTCCATTACCATTTCCGCATTGTATTTTTTAATTAACTCTGTAGTTTTTAGATCGGTTTCGACCGTTGCTTCATGTATTAGAAATTGACTACATCTAGTAGCCTTTCTTGTTTTACATGCTAACAGAAGAAACATTGCAGCACTAGCACATTCCGAATCTACAATACCATGTATCGGTTTTTTATTGTTTTCAATCAAAGAAGCGATATTAAATGCATAAGACACTTCACCACCCCCGGATGAAATACGGAGGATTATTTCTTTTATCGACTTATCTTCATTCATCTCATATAACAATTCATTAAATCTCATCCAAGTGCATCGAGCAATATCGCAATATAAATGAATGATATTATTTTTTCGGTATATTACATATTTTTCATCTTTATTATCTCCCGACAATTTAGTAGTGCGTTTTTTTACTGGCATTTGGTTAAATATATAAACCTATTTCATTTTATATCGTTTATATAAATTATTTTTCCGCACTATAATGGTCTTTGTTCGAAAACTATTTTACATAAATATATAAATAATAACCAATTTATAATACTAAATCAAATGATCAGATTATTTTTGTCTGTATTTTTTACGAATATGCCTTATAGTATATATAAAACCGGTAATACTAAGAATGATAAAGTAGCTTCTACTATAGGATTCGGATTAATCGATAATCAAATCATCTTTTGGATTGCGAATTTACTTATGAGTGGAGCTATATACTATAAAAGCTTCTTTTGTGGCGCTTTATGCACTTCATTGTATATAACCACGATGTATAAGACAAGTTATTTATTAAAAATAAATAAACTTAGCAAAGAAGAAGAAGAAAAGAAAGCAAAAGAGAATGAAAAAGAGGAAAAAAAAGAACAATTACTTACTACCTTTTCCGAAAATATTAAAAATGTGATTGATGATTACAATTCAGAAACCGGTATAAATATTTGTAGTGATTCTTACGTGGAAATAGATGGGATCCCTGTAGATATTTTTATTATTAAAAAGAAAATTAGTTATCATTATAAATTTAACTGTAAAATTATTATTAAAAATTCTCTCATTTTTTTGAATAATGATGCGGATGTGGAGGATGAGGAGGAGGAGGAGGATAAAGAGGAAGAAACTGAAGGTGTCCTTTTATTTGAAAGGACCGGATATACCGATATTCGAACATTACTGGAAGATGTTGAAGTATTTAAAACGTATAAATTTATAGATCATAAATTGTTATATCCAGAAGATATGGAATATATTATGATGCAACGTAGTTTTTTTCCAATACCTGCGGATAAAAATTGTTCGGTATGTTATGAACCCACCAATGAATATACCGTTTGTAAACATCCTATTTGTTTTCGTTGTAGATATTCTTGTATAATAAGTAAGAATGATACATGTCCAATTTGTAGAAAAGGGAAATTGAAACGGTTTCCAGACGAATTAATGAATTAAAATTACTCGATTCTGGAGAGAAAGGATTCCTATGGAAATGGGAATGCATCTTACTATCCAATATTATTTTATTTTTTTTGTAAATAAAATAATTCGTTAACGAATGCGACGAACGGATTTTCGGCGGTTTCGTCTTATTTATTTTTAGATGTTCATCATTTGTATAATATTTATAAAATGTTTCATAATCAAATTGAATAATATTACTCATTATTTTATATTATTAATATAGATATAAATATGGTTTACGTAATAAGAGATTTTAATACACCTACCAATCATATTGGTGATATTACGATTTATTTATCCAATAACAATAAAATATGTGTAACTATTTTAAATATACACGAATATGATTATGGACAGGCATGGATGTATGTGACATATCCTTTTAAAACATATATTTATGATGCTTTTATAACTATTTTAAATCGAATAACGAGAGATATTTTTATTGAAAAATTAGAAACCGGAAAAAAATATGGTGAATATAATCATACTGATACATTAGAAAATATAATACCAAAATATAAAGATATAATGATAATCAATGACGATTATCTTCACGTTGAAAATATAATTAACAGTAATGATTGGGGAAATTATATTCTTTTTACGAGAGAATCTGTAGATTTCTTAGAAGAAATAAAATCTGACAGAGATGAAGAAGATAAATATCCAAATGTATATATTATTCGAGGTGAGATTTTAGAAAATGGAGAGTTTATTTATGATAAACCGATAAGAAGTAATAGTTATCGTGATCTTTAGAATCAAAATAAAAGTAAAACATACTTATATATATATAAATATGGTTTACGTAGTAAGAGATTTTAATACACCTACGAATCACCTTGGTGAAATGGTTGCATATTTATCGAATTATAAAATAATTGCAGTAGATATTTTGAATTTGCATGGTCTGGGGCAAGCATGGATACGTATAAAATATGATATATCTATTGATTTATTTAATACTATTCTCTCGATATTCAATAAATTGACGATGGATATTTACCAAGATAAACTAGAAAAAGGACAAATGAAAGGAATATATAAGGTTGATCCTGAGTATACTGGTCTCTCGATAACACCAGAATATAAAGATATTATATGTTTAGATGAACTGGTTGAAAATAGTATTTATTCTGGATATTGGGGTAAATATATTACATCATTTACGAGAGAATCGGTAGCATTATTAGAGGAATATGATGCAGATGAATATGAGAACAAACAAAGTTACATTGTCTTTGGAGAGATATTAGAAAACGGAGAGTTTATTTATAATAAACCAATATTGAGTAATGATTACTATGAAACATAAACCTATGGGGTTTCAGACACTATTCTCTCGAAATCTTCTTTATTTATTTTAATCATTTCGATGAAATTTTCAAAAACGATTATTTTATTTGTATAAAAATCTATTTCGTTACTAATTTCCCTTTCAAAATTGAAATAATCTACGACTTTTTTTTTAAATAAACTTCGAATATCGTTCATCATAATTCTCTCGAAATAACGGAAGCCTCGTAATAATATTTTACTTTCGTTATCCTTCACATCTTTTTCGGTTTCTGTTAATATTTGACGTATCCAATCATATTTTGTTTCTTTAACCCAAATATGATTATCATCGCGAATGTATACAATATCTATATCTGGATTTTCATTTCGAATACAAAATATCGGTAATTCTCTCTTTGGTATTTTTTGGAATCCTTCTTTCAAAATCTGTAAAATAATTTCAACATAATTATTTACCGTTTTGTAATTAGAAAAAAAAGAAGAATCTATTCGGATTGTTTTTATTATTTCAGTAAAAGATTTAGTATCTTTGATACGTTCGTTTAAGGTGGTAAGGATAGTAGAATTCAAAATAAATTTACATAGTTTTTGATGTCTGGATAAACTAGATGCAAAATGAAATATTTTCTGGCATTTATTACAACAAAAATCAGTGGTTTCTTGTTTGATTTTATTATGTTTTTTCGTTTTCAAATGATTCTCATAATCGTAATATCGAGTAGTAGAATATTCACATTTTTTACAGTTAAAAAGATTCGGATTATCTTCTTGCATTTTATATAGTAGTCGACGAAAAAAAATGTCTTTAATGTTAAAAATAAATCGTTTTATATTTTTATTTAACAAAGATATTTTAATGAAAATATTTTTGGATTATTTTATTTTTTTGGTTCAAATAAAAAATATCTTTCTAAATCTTTTCGATTACGATTTATTTTTATCATTTAAGGTATTTTTTTTCGTTCTGTTCTATAATGCTTGATACGTTCCAAGAATTCATACGATTGATCTATGATACTGTCTAAAAGGATAATATCTGCTGTAACTGTAGGTAGATTATATTCCGCTAATTCGCTTTTTATTTTTTTACAAGAATGAATAATATCGAAAATGGGACCTTTTTTCAAATAAGGTATATCGTATTTTTTCATTTTTATATATCATAGGATAAGGTTTATATTTTTTATTTGTAAATAATTCTCTCGATTTTTGGAGAGAAATGATTCTGGTAAAGCGATGATTTACTATGGAATATTGTATTGCACTGATGGATAAATAAAAAATTGTATTATTATATAATGAATATTGTTATCATCTCTTTTTGCGTCTATATATTCGTCAATTGTTTTGAGAATGTTATTCATTATAATATTGGTAAATTTAGTAATAAAGAAGCGATACTTGAACAACCAAGTAATAAAGAAACAATATTCGCACTACCAAATATAATAGATTTTCTAAAAATAGTAATAATCGTGTGTATATTCGCTTTACTACAGGGTTTATTGACCAGTTATTTTCATAAATATTCTAAAAAGTAATGGTATATAAAAATAGTTGCACGGATGGGATGGATAAATAAAAATAAACATTATATTATTATATAATGTATATTATTTCGGGAGCTAGCTTCCATATTATTGCCATCTCGTTTTGCGTCTATATATTCGTCAACCTTTTTGAGAATATGGTGCACTATAACATTGGTAAATTTAGTGATAAAGAAACCAAATTCGAAATACCAAGCAAAAAAGATTTTCTAAAAATCGTGGTAGTAATGTGCGTATTCGCATTGTTACAAGGATTATTGACCAGTTATTTTCATAATTATGTTAAAAAGTAACCGGTTTTGGAGAGAAAGAATTCGGTTACCGTAAATGGGAATGCATCTTACTCACCAACATTATTTTATTTTTTTTGTAAATAAAATAATTCTTTAATGACGACGATTGCGACGAACGGATTTTCGGCGATGCCTTCTTGTTTTCTGTTTTGGTTTTCTTCGGCTCGATTTGTGTTTTTGACCACCATTTAAATATTCATTTTTTAGTTTTATTATTAGTTTTTGTATTTTCTTAACTTGATTTGTTAGTGATTTATTAACCGAAACAGTTTCATCCGTTTGGTTACTACTATGAGGATAGTATTTGCCTATAAGATCTAATTTTTGGTTTTGTAAATTTATTAGTATTTCTTTTAAATCAGTATTAACCTTTTCTTTACTATTTTGTAATAGTATTAAATAAGATTTTTCATTTTGTTTTATTGTTGCAAAAAGATTTATATTATCAGCAGTTTCATTAGTTTTTTTTTCAAAACTAAACATATGAATTGTTTCTTGAATTGTATCATTTATTTCATTTATTTTTTCTGCTAATTCTAATTTTTCAATTTGTGAACTCATATATATATTATTACTATAAAATAAAAATATATAACCTCGTTTTTTTGCTAAACGAATATCAAAATTTTGATATTTCCATACAATCCCTAAATGCCGCCGCTAGTTAGGCAATTGAAGGATTGTGTGGATTTGAGAAAGAAAGGATTCTGGCAAAGCGAAGATTTCCTGCGGAAATAAGGATGCATCTTACGCCATGGGAATTCTCTCTATTTTCGTCTCGATTTTCTGCGTGATTTTATACCACCTACCCTTCCGGATGATTTATTACGTCCGAATCTAAAAATAGTATCATCAAAATCACCTTTTTGTTTTAAATATTCCATTTCTACTTCCGCATTCCATGCTGCCGTTAATTTCGCAATTCCATCTTCACATGTTTTATTGAATTCGGCCATATCTTGTTCTATTTCCAAAATTTTAGGTGTTACTTTAACTGGTTGATTATGTTTGTTTTCATATAATCTTATTGATTTATTTTTAGGATTCACATGAACTGGTTTAAGATTTATTTTTTGATCACCTAATAACTGACTATTTATTTTGTTTTGCATGTAAACCACAGTATTATTATTATTATTATTATCCTCAAATGTAATTTTCATAAATAATTTATTATTATTATTATTTTTTTGTTTGGGGTCATCTGATGGATAGCTTAAACCTATCGAATAATTGATTTTTTCTTGCATGGATGGAGAAAGATGAGGATCTTTACGTGTTTGTGTATATTGTTTATCACTTTTTATAATTTTGGATTTGTCAATCTTAATAACATCTAGAATCGATGAATCCTCAAAAACAAGAAAATGTGTAGTCTGGTTTCGTTCTTTTATTGAATCATCAAAAATAATAGCTTTATATTTTTTTATTTCATTTGTTATTGGTTTAAAAATGACTTCATCAAATCTGTTAAACATAACAGGTTGTTGCGTATTGTTACTCATAATTATACTATATATAAATATAAAAAATTGGTATACATTGTTTTTTCGAGAGAAAGGATTCGGCTACCGGAAGATTCCTACGGAAACGGGAATGCATCTTTCCGCTCTCTTTTAGTTAATAACTATCTATATCTGACTCCTTTTCTGAATCTGTAATATTATCTTCTGCATAACGATAGTCGTGACTTTTGATTGGTTTATCATAAATAAATTCTCCGTTTTCTAGAATATCACCATAAATAATATATTGTCCTACATTTTCATTCTCATCTTCATCATCGCAATTCACTTCTTCTAGAAATTGGACGGATTCTCTCGTAAAAGGAACATAATCTCCCCAATGACTTCCAGAAAATACGGGTTCTGAAGTAGGATTATTATCATAAATTGGAATAATATCTCTATAGTTCGGGGTTAATGATTCTACCGTAATTTCTGGATCCAAATCACCATCTGCTCTTATTATATTTAATAATTCTTGAAAAATATCGTGGGTTATTTTATTTAAAATGGTAAGAAATGTATCATAAATGACTATATTTTGCGGATAATTAATATGCATCCAGGCTTGTCCGAAATCTAAATAACCATGTTCATGAACGTTTAGAATCGTTACTCTAATCTGTTTTTTATTCGTTAAATATACAGTAATCTCTCCAATATCGTTGGTAGGAGTATTGAAATCACGAATAACCTCTATCATTATTTATATTATAATATGTATATAATATAATATAAATAATGAGTAATAGTTTTTAATTTGATTATAATTTATTTTATAAATATTATACTACTGAATCTAATTTAGAAAAAGGTAAACCTCATCTAATAAATTATTATCCACAAACCAATAGTAAAATTCCTATTCAAAAAAATTCATCTAATAAATTCATAAGAATCGACAATAAAGAAATATATATTAAACGACATGGACAAAAAGAAAAAATGGGGTTATTATTTACTCTTCCAACAGAAGAAGAAAATATTACCGAAATATGGGATGATCATTTTCATTTTGGTATAGATCATAATATTAGAACGGTAAATCCAATAACAAAGAAAAAAGAAATAATAACTGGGGTCTATTTTCATAAGACATTACAACATCCAGAAAAAGGAGGGGAAAAAGAATTAATCGGTTGTTTTTTTCTCCCAAAAATGGAAATAAATAGAGATATGAAAAACTTTAAAGAATTGAAATGTTTACAAAGAGGCGAAAAAATGAATCAATTATATACCGAGAGAGAT
>Ga0114966_10000661_pt1 | contig 33116 bp, 24 predicted proteins | sample M_130207_XF_Meta_FD_87029 | JGI IMG/M metagenome (GOLD analysis project Ga0114966, IMG submission 87029) | Freshwater microbial communities from Lake Montjoie, Canada to study carbon cycling - M_130207_XF_MetaG | ecosystem: Environmental > Aquatic > Freshwater > Lake | place: Lake Montjoie... | reverse complement strand
GTATTCTATAATTTATCATCTCTGCTTTAGCGGCGATGATAATGAACGGTTTAGTTTTTATATAACCCTCACGGGTATCCCATCATGTCCCCCGCGCACTCTCAGAATGATATAAAATTTTTATTATGTATACTACACGTAATAAAAATTAAAATGTAATAAGTTTAGTTCCATCACTCACATTATATTCATCTTTATTATCTACAATCTCAATAGTATTATCAAATGTATCTTTGATATCATCATCGTGTGATACAATCATGATCCAATCATATTGTGATTTTAAATAAGTTATAATTTTTTTCATTTCTTGTTTATTATTACTATCCGCAGCATCAAAAGCTTCATCAATAATCATAAAATTGGGCTTCATGTTTGGATTAAGTTCTGATAAGGCGATTCTATAAACAAGATTATTTAGAAAAATCTGATAACCACCATCACGAATAGTATTTTGTTTATTATCATATATATTTATAACGTGTTTTGCTTTATCTTTTCTATCTGGTTCATATTTGATTGTAATTGGTCTTGAATTAAATTTAATAAATAAATTATTTACAATCTCATTAAATCTTGGTAGAAGATTATCTTTCATGATTGATTTAATTAATCCTCCATCTTTCAAAATGTTATTAATAATTGTATATTGATCTAATATTTTATTATTCTCTTTAATATTTGTTTCATATATTTTAATAATCGTATCATCATTGGACAAATCATCTTGATGTTTTTTATTTTCATTTAATTTTTTTAAACAAATATTAATATCTTCCTGTAAATTTTCGATATCTTTCTCATTTTTAATGTATAATTCGTGTTTTTCATATAATTCTTTATTATTCATATAATTTTTATAATTTTCTTCTTCATTATTTAATTCACTAGATAACTTTTCCAAATCCTTATTTTTATTATTAATTTCATCAATAATTTCATCATGACGAATTTTCTCTTCACATACATCATCCTGTAAATTTGTAATCTTTACTTTTATTTCTTCTATTTTTTCTTCAAGCGATTCATTCTCTAAAAATTTAATATAATTTATTTTTAATTTCTCTAATTCCTTAATCTTATTATTGATATTCTTTATTTTTTCATTGTAAATTTGATTATCTTTTAATATGTAATTTTGTTCAGTCTCTTTTTTATCTTTATTTTGTTTATCTTCTAAATATTTTTCATATTCTTCAACATTTTTCTTTTTCTTTTTTAATTCTTGAGAAATTTTTTTAATTTTTACATCACAATCATTAATATTTTTTGTCATCAATTGAATACTATTTTCTATTAATAATTTTTCTTTTGTAATACTATTTTTCATACAAAATTTACATTTAGGATCAAATTCATGTTCTCCAAGATTATCTAATCTAGTTTGATAATCTTCTAATTCATTTTGATTTTTTTTCTTTTTATCTTTAATTATTTCTAATTCATCATTTAATTTATTATATTCGTCAACATTCTTCTTATCAACAATCTTTAGTTTTTTTGTTGCAAACTTTTTAATCTCATTTAATAATTCTTCATTTAATTCTAATTTATTCTCTAAATTTATTTTTTCATCATTTAATTTTTTAATTTCTAAATCATTACGTTTTTTATCAAATTTATTATAATTAATTGAAGTATCTGACCATAATTTTTTAGTTAATAAATTAATCTCATTATTATATTTTTGTATTAAACTAGTTTTCTTACTTGTATATTTTTTTTCAATCTGTTTAATATCACCAATTTCATTTAATTCGTCCTTTAAAGTTTTAATTTTTTTATTTATTTTTTGTATTTTATTTTTTAATTCAGCAATAATCTCTTCACTTAATTCAACATCTATATTTTGATCTTCATTTATTTTTGCAAAATCATAATTTGATAATTGATATTTTATCTTCTTAAATTCTTCCATTTTTTCATTTAAGGTTTTATTATTTGATTCTAATTCAACAATTACTTTATGCGCGTCTTCGTTTTTTTTATCAATATTTAATCTTATGTTTATAATGTCATTACCATATTTACTATATTTTTTTAATTGATTCGTTTGTTTGCCAATTTCTAATTTTAAAGATCTTATTCTTGATGATGTATCTGTAAATAATTTATCATAAATATCTAATCTTGCAAAACGACATAATAAATCCCTTTTTTTATCTGATGGTAATTCTGCAAAACCAATCATTTGATTTTGAAATAGAGATTTTTGTGGAACAACACATGAAATAATAAAATCATCAATATTACCTATTTTTTCTTTAATAATTTTATCAGTATCTGTTTTATCTTTTCCAGATATATTTTTATCATTCTCATATAATTCTACACCAGCTTTTACTTCTTTTGTTGTTTTAGAATTTCTATTTAATGTCCGAATAATAGTATATTTAATATTATTTAAATCGAGAATAACTTTACTTCTGAAAGATTTTTTATTAATGTTAAGTAAATCAAATCGATCACCACGTGTACACTCTTCAAAAATAGAATATAAAATTACATCTATGAATGAAGATTTACCCGATGAATTTGGTGCATTTATACCCATGACATATTTAAATTTTGTAAAATCGATTGAATTATTTTCTCCATAGATTGCCATATTATTAAATTCTAATTCAACTAATTTAATCTTTCTTTTTGTTTCTTGATCATTAAAATTATAATTTTGTAATAATTCATCTATAACTTTTTTATAAGTTATAATTTGTTTTTCATCAATTTGTTTATTTTCTTTTAATTTTAATAATAATAAATTTGATAAATCATTTGTATTCTTAATGACATTAAGATTTTGTTCTTTACCATCAATTAAAATCTTAGTATCTTTAAGATTTGATCCAATCATCAAATCTATTTTTTTATTAATAACAATATTACTATTATTTATTTTTTTATAAATATCTTCAATATGTTTTCTATCTAAACTCTTTGAATCAATCCGAATATCAAGTTTCTTAGGAAATTTACTTATATCATAACATGATTGTCCATCATAACATGATTGACCATCTTCATCAATTTCAATTTTAACTTTACCATAATCATTATGAATTTTATTAAATGTACCTTTACCTTTTTCTAAATCCCAAAATATATAACCTTTATCAAGTGATTCATCAATTGATTGTTGAATTAGAGAACCTGAATAGGCTATATTTTTTTTAAGAAATGAATGTTTATGAATATCACCTAAAAATGTAAAATCATAATTAGAAAAATCATCAACTGAAAAATATTTTTTCTCACAATCCACAGGATTAACATCTGAATTAAAAAATTCAAAATTGTTATATTTGCCACCAGTTACAATTCCATGATATAAACCAATTTTTATTCCATCAAAATCTAAATCACATTTTAATACGGATTTTGAGAATCCAAATCGTGTGTGACCAAACAATATATTATTATATTCATAATAACCTTCATTATTTAATAAATATAAAGCATTTTCAGTTTCTAGATTTTTTAAAATACTTTCAAGTGAATTATGATCTTGATTTAATAATGAAACATCATGATTACCAGGAATAACAATTGTTGATGTAATTTTACATAACATAATAAAAAAATCTTTTGTTAGTTTTACACTTACTGGGTGTAAATCTGATTTATCGTGTAGAATATCACCACAAACAACAATTAATGAATTATCTTTATTTATTTTTTTACATTTTAAATCATTATACAAATTATCAAAAACCTCTCTATATTCTTCTTCGCGTTCTTTTTTACGAATATGAATATCTGCTAAATGTATAATATATCTGATATTTACATCTAGATTTTTTTCAAGATGAATAATTTTAGATTCTTGAACTTCTGATTTTTTATTTTTCTTTGTTGGTTTTTTTATAATTTTATTTTTTGTTGTTTTACTTGTATTCATTTTTTATAAATATATAATATTATGAATTACTTAAATAATATTATATTAAAAAAATAATTAATTAATTAAATTATAATTAAGTAAAACATTTCTTATATTTTTATATTTTTCTTCATAATTAACACGATACCATTTATATCGTAGAAACCATGCATAAAATTTTTTTTTATCAATAAATTTTTTATCATAACTAATTTCTCCATATTCATTACTATTCTTAAATTTTTTAAAAAATTCTGCCATTGGAATATATTTAGTTTTATCTCTTTTCAAATTGTTTTTAACGTAATTTGAAATTGCATCATTAAGAATTCTTATTTTAATACCATATGTAAGATTATTTATTTTTTTATTTTTTTTGTATTTTTTATGATCTTCAGCATCTTCAGCATCTTCAGCATTTTCAGCATTTTCAGCATTTTCAGCATTTTCAGCATTTTCATCTTCAGTATTTTCATCTTCAGTATTTTCAGCATTTTCATCTTCAGTATTTTCATCTTCAGTATTTTCAGCATTTTCATCTTCAGCATCTTCAGTATTTTCATCTTCAGTATTTTTATCTTCAGTATTTTTATCTTCAGTATTTTTATCTTTAGTATTTACATCACTATTATTATTAATATATTTTTTATTATGATTGTAAATATTTTCTATAAAATATTTTATAATATCCATTTCGTCACCTTCAAAATATTCTCGTCCTGCAATTAATTTAAATTTTATTTTAAATATATTTTTAATTTGTTTTTCTAACTTAAATGGTTCAATACATTCCATTATACACAAATATCTAGAATTTTTTTTATATCCTCTTATACATCGTTTTAAATTTAAATTTTTTGAACATCCAATTTTATATCTTTTCGTCCCTATTAATTCAGCTGGTTGTATTAAATATATTATTCCTTTATTCATTTTATAATTCTATTAAAAATAATATAATAGATAAACTATAAATCATTTTTATTTAAATTGCGTGATAATAAAATTAAGTTCTCTTTTTATACATATTTTTTTGAATAAAATACATCTTCTTGTAATCAACCGATTTATGATCAGATTTTTCATCTAATTTATCATCAACAAAATTATTTAATAATCTATTATTGTTTAATTTTTTAATTAATTGGTTATAAATAATTTCAATGTCTTCATCTAAAATTCCATCCTGGATAATAAATATTTTTAGATCAAAAAATGATGTTGTTGAAAGCATCTTCATTAACTTTGTATCTTCGTTTAGTGAATTATACAATCTATGTAAATGTTGTTGTATCGATATATTTTTTTCATAGAATACATATCTATAATTATTTGGTGTTTGTAAACAGGCAATATAATAATGTTCTGGGTTTGCAACTTTAATGGTAGATGTTAATTCTAACATGATTTCATCATTTAATAATAAATTTAATCTTGAATAAACATTTTCTGTTGTAACAATATCATTGGATAAGACTACATTAAAAAATATATTTAATCCTAATTGTAGAGAATTTTCTTTTTCAATATATTCATCAACTTTTAATTGTCCTTCAATCTCAAACGTAATCTCTATTTTTTCTAGTTCAATAAGTGAACATTTATCATTCAATATACTTAAATAATTATCATTAATTAATTTATTAATATCTTTTGTTAAATATTTTTTTGTTGACCCAAATATATAAAAATTATTTTGTTTTTTTGTTTTGCTTTCAATCTTGTATATATAAAATAATCTTTTATTAAACATTTTTATTTTATCTTTATCTAAATCTGAAATTATTTTATCTAATTTATCCTTATAATATCCTATATTAAAATTAGTGTTATCTGTCTTTATATTATCTTTTTTATCGGTCTTTGTATTATTTTTATCTGTTTTATTTGAACTTTTTATTCTATCTTTATCTGAGTATAAATCTTTAATTCTTGCTATTTCTTTTCTATCTTCTATTTTATAATTGATAAAATTACCAATGTAATATCCCAAAACATCACATTTTAGATTTTCTAAATCATTAAAATCCATCAATAAATTAGATTTTTCCGGTTCTAATAACCTATGCAATAGATTCCGTCTAAATGCATTTATTGCAGGTGCTTGAGTTATTGATATACATGAATTATTATCATCATAATATCTAATGACTTTATAATATCCATTATCTTCATGTCTATCAAATTTTGTTATTGCCCTTTTTAATTCACATAATTTTGTTAATTGTTCAATTAATTTTTTATTTGATCTAATATACACATCATTTTTTCCCATGTATTTTAATGATTTAGCTAATGGCGAATCTTTCTGCCATAATGTTCCATCAAAATTTAATTTATCATCTTCATTTTGATGAATTAGTTTATTGTAATATATATTAATTTTATCTTCATCTTTCATCTTAATTAATGTATCAATTGTTGATTCATTAAAATTATTAATTTTTACATCAATAAAATTTTTTGTTTTTACTTCTTCAATCTTAAAACCATTATTATTTTTATTTAAATTAGAAGAATTACTTTTATCAGAATCGGATGATTCTGTTTTAACAACTTTTGTTGGTTTCTTTGGTATTATTTTTTTCTTTGTAATTTCGTCATCACTTGAAGAATCTTCTAGCTCGGTTGATGATTCTAATTCTACTTTATTTTTTAGTTGTTTTTTAGGTGGCATTGAATATATACATATTCTAGTGTCTTTTATATTTAAAAGATTTAAATACACAATTTTTTATTTTAGTTAACTTTTTTTACTTCATTAACATCAACAATTTTTGATTTGAAAATATTTACTTTATCTCTTTTTTCATATTTTTCACCATATTCTTCAAAATTAATCTTATCTAAAATATTCGATGGGTTTTGATTTATATATGATGCCGTATGAAATGGTTCACTGATATGTAGTGTTTCAAATATTTGTTCCAGAATTTTATTTCTTCTCATATAAATAAAATGAGAATATATAATCTTTTTTTATTCATTTTATAATAATTAAACTAATGCATTTATTGTCATAAAATAACTTTTATTGAACAAAAAAACTTGATTTTATAAAAGCCATAAGAGGAAGTGAATTAGAATATCATGAAGAAAAAGAAAAATTACATAATAGATATGAAAAAGAAATGAAAATTGTTTATGTATATTTGTCACATTTTTAAAAATTATAATTTTATTTCTGACGGATTATGATGTAATTCAATATGCAAATTATATTTATCGCGATCTTTATTAAATAAAATTTGATGTCTAATATTTATTCCCGGAATACAACTACTAGATTTATTTCCATATAATTGATTATATCTATGTAATTCTTCTATTAATTCATCAAATGTATATCTTTCAGATGGATCCATATGGCAACATCTACCTAATATATGTATAAAATAATTTATATAATCGTGATTACTATTAAAAACATTTACATAATTTGTTAATAAAAATGTAAATAAATGTTGTCTAATTATGATTTTTAATTCATTAATTTTTTTTAATAATATATCGAATGAACCATATATTTGTTTTAATATTTTTCTACGTAAACTTATCAAACTTAAATTGCCTGGTAATATAAACATAAAAATCATAAGTAAATTATTTTTTCTAAATTTAAAATAATTTAGAATATCATTACTTTTTTTAATATTTTCAAAAATTTTATTTGGTATTTTTAAAATATTCATCATAAATATTTCAAATTTAATAGATACATTGTATAATATTAATTGAAATAAAATATATGCAAACCCAGTCAAATTTGGTAATAACATACTTATATGATTTTGTTGTTTTGTATAAATATCTATAAATTGCTGTAATAGAAATTCAATTGGATCATTTACATCTATTGTTCCATCAAAACCAGTATTCATTATTATTCGTTGATCTGTACTTTTGTATAATGCACCCATATCAATAATTTTAATTAATATAATATCTTTATCTGATATTTTTAATATATTACATTGATCACAATGTATACAAGGTGGCAATGATTTAACAACAACATTATCTAATTTTAAATCAGTATATACGTTTGTATTATTATCAGATAAACATTTTAATTGTTGTATAATTTGTATTAATATTGGAATCATATTAATTTTATATTTGTGTAATTGTATAAAATCATATAATGATATGCCACCATAATCGAATAACAAATATGTATGTGTATCATCGTGACTAACACTTTTTAATACAATTAATTTACATTTGGTTAATATCATATTAAATTTTTTATAAATATCTATTTCTTTTTGCGTATCATTCATTTCTTGTTTATTTAATAAATTCATTCTTTTTACAATATACATATTTTTTCCATCTTCATATTTATAAACTGTACCATGTGCACCTTTGGCAACTTCATGTATTTCATTTTTCTTAATTTTTTCTATAATTGATCTTAATAAATCATCATATATCCCCACGTAATGTTAATTTAAGTGTATTATATTTATTTTTATATTTTAAATATTTTTGTTTATAATCCATTATATATTTATTATAATATAAAAAAATAATTTTTCAAATTTAATTTAGTTGTATATATACTTTTAGGGATAATAGGGAAATCTTGCCCAGTTTTTATGTTTAGTCTAAGAAATTACAAAAATTAAAAAAAATCTTAAAAACCGGGCAAGATTTCCCTATTATCCCTAAAAGTATATAAGTATAATAAATTTATTATCTATTAATCTTCATTATCGCTTTGATTATCTTTTAATTTATAACATTTAATGTGATTAGGATAATTACTAGTATCACCTACAAAATAATAATTTTTAAAGAATATATTTGTTGCAAAATAGTTATCAAAAAAACTATAATTATATTTACGCTTATCAAATTTACTAAGATTATAATAATATTCACTTTGTTTAAATGAATTAAATAAATCTTTTAACTTAATAATATCCATTTTATTATCAGTTTTATCATAATTATCTTTAAACCAACCTAAAATATTACATGATAATTCTAAATATAATTGTGTTCTTTGTTTTATTGTATCTGGAATATTAAATTTATAATAATTATTTGACCCATCTTTTTTGAAGATTTGTTATTTCAGATTTAGATCCTGGAAGAATTGAAATAAATATTCTAGTATCGTCTTGTTTTGGTTCTGAATGTAATAAACCATTTTCTAAATTATCTTTTGGTGATCCTGATAAAAATATAAGTCCTTGATTTGATTTAAGTTGCTTAATTTTTTCATCTTTTAATTTACGTGCCAATATTTTTCTATATTTAATTTCAATTTTATGATTGTAATCTTTTATTGAAAGTTTATTATATTCATTGTGTTTTTTTTGAAAATATTTTTCATAAATTGTATTAACTTTTTTAGATCTTTTTATAAGTATAGTACCTGGACCTTTCAATACAGTAACAAACTTAGACTGAATTGCATCTGATCCAGAAAAAAAAGGTCCATCTTTATGCCATCTTGGAACATCAAAATTTGAATTTGGCAATGTACATCTTATTGTCATCCAACAATATTCTGTATCATAGGCTTTAGTTACATTATATAATAATTTTTTAATTATATTATTTAAGATACTGAAATTTGATGAATTACTAACTTGAGATAAAAAATTATTTATATCATCATTATTTATTGTATCAATTTTACCAAAATGATCAAAATTACCATAATTTAATACTTTTAAATTATTTATATATTCTAATTCTTTTTGCGTATATTTAATATTAAAAATTAAATAATTAGTTGAAATATTTTTTAGATATTTTTTTATTTGTGTTATATTAATCATAATTATATATTATATATTATATAAATAAATCATTTTTTTAATTATATTATTTTGTATTAATACCATTCCAATTTTTAGATTTTTTAATTTTATATCTATCCATGAATTCATCCATATTTTTACTACCTACCGATTTATTACAATGTCCGCAGATTGGTCTAAGATTTTCAATTGTTGTATCGCCGCCATTTTTTTCACTCTTAACATGACCACATTCAAAATTTGTATTTGAAATTTCTTCAATACTACAACATAAACATTTTCCATTTTTTTCATTACCAATATAAGTCGACCATACAATTTTTCTTACAGCCGCAGGAATTCTTGCCTTTACTTTTATTTTTAGTTTTTCTTCTGTTTTTGGGTTTTCTTCTGTTTTTGGGGTTTCTTCTGTTTTTGGGTTTTCTTCTGTTTTTGGGTTTTCTTCTGTTTTTGATGTATCTTTTTTATATTTTTGTAATTTATTAAAATTTTTATATTTTTCATCAATAAAAATACATAACTCTTTAAGATTATCAATATTATATTTAAATATATTGATAATACCTGAATAATATTTACACATTCCATTTACATAAATACGTTCGTTCTGATTATATTTCTCAATATGTTTATTTATTTCATTACAATAATTATATCTTTCTGTTTGTGGAAAAATATTATAACATCCACATAATATATCAAAATATAATGGAATAAATTTTAGTAAATAATAATATATCTTAATATTATTATCTGTTTCTTTATCAATTGGATATGTATCTTCTAAAATAATGTTACATAATTTTTCTAAATAAGTTTTATTTTCTTGAGACATTGTATCTAAATTAGTTAAAAACATAGTAATCATTTGATTTAATGGAACATATATATCATTTTTATCATTTTCTCTATAACACATTCGTTGCATATTTATTTGATTTGTAATATTATTGTTATAATTACAACCATCTGAATCATTATTTTTGGAAATAATATTTTTCGCATTTAATTCAAACATATCAGAAAATACTTCTTGATATGCTACTTTACAAAAATATGAAGAATTTGGTGGTGCAATATCTGGCGCCGATGATTTAATTTGATTGCATTTTTCTAAAGCAAGTTTAAATAGTTGTGATAGCATTTATTGTAAATTAAAATTATAAGTTTAGTAAATAAAATAAATAAAAATCAACTTTTTTTATAACAATACAAACATATTAATCATTATAATTATTAAAGATCCGTTTCATTATATAATTCAATTATACATTTTTTAATCTTATTAATGTCGCCACTAAACCATTCTCGTTCATTTCCATTTTGTTTAACTCGTGTAAAACCCATATTTATAAGTTTATTCATAACTAATGTCTCAAAATCATCAGATTTAACTTGTAATACTAAATATATTTTATGACCAATTCCATATGCTTTTTTTAATCTAGTCAACGGATAATTATGTGTTTTTCCTATTTTATAATATTCATTACATTGTATCAAATAAAAATAATTTAATGTATTAGTTGAATCATTTTTATTTTCCGAATCTTCATTTATATTATAATCATAAAAATTAGAGGATAATTTTGAATCATAGTTTCTTGTAATAATCAGTCGATTCCATTTTATTCCCAAATTTTTTGAATCATTTATTATTAGATTACTTCCAAAAAAATGTTGAACATTCTCTCCATGTCAAAGTATTCAATCTAAGTTTACACTATAAGCTTGCACTATAAGCTTGCACACTATAAGCTTGCACTATAAGCTTGCACTATAAGCTTACACTATAAGCTTGCGCTAAACAATATTTATCAACTAGATTAAAACAATCAATATAAGTATTATTTCTTTTAATTGCAGAATTTTTTATCTGAATATTTGTTAAAATTCTTGGTTAAATTCTTCTGATAATTTGATACAGGAATATAGTTCAAAAATTTTCGCTAAATCATTGTTAGTTAACTCATCTGACTTTTTACCTGAATTTAATAAATCTAGATATCGTCGATATATGTATAATTTATATCTATCCATTATTTATTTTAATATCAATATTTGATTAAGTAAAAAAAAGAAATAAAAATCAGTTTTTTTATAATTTTTTGTACTTTATATAAAAATCTAATTTATTGTTGGTTGATAACTTTATAAAACTTTTCCGACCTAACCCTGAAAAGTTTTATTTCTAATAGTATACCATAATCAAAATTTTGTATTGTGGAAGTAATATATGATGTATTTATTTGCTCTCTACAATTACATTTAGCATAATCTTTTATTCTTTTTACAATTTTGGTATCGTTTTTTGTAAAATTTATAAGTTTATAGTCATTTTTTGCTATAAAATTATTACTCACACATATTAATATATATAATATATCCAATCATTACCTGTAAAATTATTATAATAAATGCTTTTTTACATTTATGTGTATTATAAGTTAGGGGGGTCCCCCCCATATTACAATTAATAATTATTTTCTTTAGTTACTACATAATGAAAGAATCAGTATTTATAAAACTTCTCAAAGAATATACAAATATTGATATAGAATTTATTAATACATTTTTTAAAAATTTTACTATTGGTGGAGATTTAGATTTTCATTTGAAAGATATAGATGTTTCTAAATATTTAGGTATTAAACTTATCACATTAAGAGAACGTTTATCTAATAAATATTCTAAAAATAGAAATTACATTGAAAAAGTTGATTATATTAAAATAAAAAATGATAAAACATCAAGCATAAGTTATATGATAAATTATCAATGTTTTGAACGTTTGGCTATGTCTGGTGATTCAAAAAAATCTGAAGCAGTAAGAAATTATTTTGTAAAATTAAGAGAATTCATTTCTGAAAATCAAAGATTGATTTATCAAAGTATGACTAATAAAGATGAATTAAAAAAATATGTTGGATTTGAATGTATTTATTTTTTTGCAGCAGATGGAAGGAAAAATAAATTTAAAGTTGGAATTACAAAAGACATTATTTCTAGATTAAAAACATATAATGTCGGAAGAATTAATGAAATAGATCTTAAATATCTCGCTATCATAAAGAATTCAAGATTAATTGAAAAATGTATTAAATTAAAACTTAAAAATAAACAATTTTATGAAAATAGAGAAATATATGAAGTTGATCCACTAAAACTTAAAAAAATAATTATTGAATGTTATTGCAAATATGTTTCAGATAAGGAAAATAACACGTTATATTCTGAATTATCACAACTTGCTGATTTATATTCTTATGTCAAATATAAAAAGAATATAAAACCATATGTAATTATTAATAAATAAAAAATAATTAAACAGGAAAAGTAAATAACCAATCTCTATACGATTTATATAATTCCTTATTTGCATTATATTCTTCTGGATACACTATCTCTATCAATTTATCAAACTCTGTTTTATCCAATTTTCTTACATTAACATGTGCTCCAGAATCAGCTCGATCATTTGCAATCTGATGATATATCATTCTGAAATCATTATTATTCGATTCAGGATATTTTTTATTAAATTCTAACCAAAATGTATAATCTTCTCCATCATCTTCTGTTGGTGGTTCTTCAATAAAATCTCCAATGTTTGGAATATATTCACCTTTCTTTTTATTGAATCTTATTTTATATAATCTTTTAAACTCTTTATTTACTAAAGCATTACATTCATGTAATTTTACTAAAGCATCAAATTTTTGTTTATCATCTTTTAATTCTTTAATTTCATCTTTTAATACTTTAATTTCAGCTTTTAATTCTTTGTTTTCTTTTTCAAGTTTATTTATTCGAATATCTTTTTTATTATTTTCTTCTTTAAAATATTTAATATCTTTTTCTAAATTATCAAGTTTTGTATTATGTTCTTTTATTTTATATTGTAAATTTTTAATTAATTTATCTTTATAATCGCTATCAATTAGTGTATGTGCTGCTTCTATTAAAATCTGATATTCATTAAATGAATTATTATTTAAAGTTAATAGCTTTAATGCACAATTACAAAATTGTTCTCCATATTCTTCTCCATTTATGTTTTTAACTTCAGTTGTAATATTCATAATTTGTTTTACTATTTCGGTTGTCATTCTTATAATAAGGATATATTATTTACTTTATATTATTTTTAATTCAACTTTTTATATCAGTTTATCTGAATATTTGTTAAAATTATTGGTTAAATTCTTCTGATAATTTGATACAGAAATAGAGTTCAAAAATTTTAGCTAAATCATTATTAGTTAAATTATCAGATTTTTTACCTGAGTTTTTGAGATCTAGATATCGTCTATAAATGTATAATTTATATCTATCCATTATTATTTTAATATTAATATATGATTAAGTAAAAAAAAGAAATAAAAATCAGTTTTTTATAATTTTTTGTACTTTATATAAAATAATATGTATATACTACATAATATAATATGAATAAGTTAACTCATGGTGAAAATTACGAAAAATACATTTATGATATAATCAAAGATAAATATGTTCATTGTTATTTATGGAAAAATATTCCAGTCAACATTTTAGATTCCAGATTTTATAAAAATAATTTAATATGTGATGATATTGGTTGTGACATTATTGGTGTTAAAGATAGTGGAGAAATTGATTATATTCAATGTAAAAATTATTCAACAACAGGAATAGATAACGTGATTAATATTTCTGATTTGGCTGGCTTTTATAACTTTATAGCCGAAAATTCAATATCTACAGGTGTTGTATATTATTCGGGCAAATTATCACAACAAATTTTATGTAGACAAAATAAAATTAAATATATTAATATACCTCAAATTAAAATAAAAAATATTCTAAATTTTGTTCCTAGAGATTATCAAATTGAGGCATATAATAAATTAAAGAATGAAAATAGAAGTGTACTAGAAATGCCGTGCGGTACTGGAAAAACTCTTGTTACATATTTAATTTCTCTTGACTTTAAAAATGTTATAATTTTAACTCCTCTAATATCAACCACAGAACAAATTTTGTTACATTACAAAAATTATTATTCAACACAAAATAATGTAAATTTTGTTACAATTAATTGTAATGGTGAAAGAAATATAAATAATATTAAATTGGTAAATAAAAATATTGTAGCATCAACTTATGATTCTGTTGATGTTGTTACAAAGTTATTAAAAAAAGTTAAAAAAGAAGAAACGATCATAATTATTGATGAGTTTCATAATTTATCTCAAGATATGATTACGAATAAAAAAAATATAATGAATAAAATGTTACTAGATAATTTAAACAAAATAATATTTGTTTCTGCTACACCATTAGATACTTCTGAATATAAAATAATATTTGGAGATTGTAGATATAAATTAGATTGGAAAACATCAATTGAAAATAAATACATATGTGATTATAACTTTTATTATCCCAATAATGATAAAATAATTACAAAAATTGATGAATTGAAAATTGATAAAACTTTAATTGCAAAAACAATTTTAATTAATAAATCATATTTTATTTTAGAATCAATAAAATTAACTGGGATCAAGAAATTAATTGTTTATTTAAAAACAATTAATGAATGTAATGAATTTATAAAAATTTTAAAAACTATTAATATATATTTTGAATTAAATCTTAAAATACATGAAATCACATATGAGACGACAAAGAAAAAAAGAAATGAATATATAAATAAATTTAGAAATGATAATTTAAGCATAAATATTTTATGTAATGTACATGTACTAGATGAAGGAATTGATATGTTAGAATGTGATTCAGTATATTTAACACATCCAAATAATAATCCAATAAACATTGTTCAAAGAATATCAAGAGCGAATAGATTAGATAAAAATAATCCAAATAAAATTGCGAAAATATTTGTATGGAGTAAAGACAAAATAAAGTTAGAAGAAATCATAAAAAATATTTCAAAAACAATTAATGTTAAATATGGTAAAGAAACCAATGAGGTTATAAATGGTATCATTATAAATAATGAAACTACAAATTATAATATTGTATCTGCAACAAATTATCTTAAAAAATATTCAACTATAAATTCTAAATTTATAGATGATTTTTTTGGTTTACATGAGTATAAAATAGATTTAACACAAATATATATCAATTTTGATTTAGTATGTAAATGGTTAAAATCACGTCGCGACCATCTAAAAACAACACTAACAAAATCATATATAAAAAATGTAGATTACACAATTCAAAAAGGTAAATCAACTGGCGGTAGACCATTAGAAATTATAAATTTATCATTTGATTGTTTTCGTAGATTATGTATGTTATCAAGAACTAAAAAGGCTGAAGAAGTGAGATCATATTTTATTGATATTGAAAAACACGTCAATAAATATAAAGATTATATTATTGAAGCATTAAATAAAAAAGTAAATATATTAGATCATAATCAAAAACCTAAAATTAATGTACAAAGTGGTGTATTTTATGTATTAAAAACTGATTTAGGTATTGAAGATGTATATAAAATTGGAAAGTCTAAAAAGTTTAAACAACGATTAGCTACACATAATTCATCACATGTTGATGATGTTAAAGTTGTTTTAGTTTATGAAGCCGATGATATAGATGGAGTTGAAAGATGTCTAAAAGCAGTATTAAAAGGTTTTCAATATAAAAAAAGAAAGGAGTTTTATGAAATTACAATTGATAAATTAAAAGTATTACTTGAAGATTGTGATAAAATTACTTTAAAAGCTAAATATATGAAAAATGATAAAATAAAAGGCGGTTATTATTTATATCTTAATAAATAAGTTTTGAATTCTTAAAGAAGATAATATTTCTTTACATCCGAACCATATTTTATCTGAATTATCTATAATTTATTATTTATATTTTCATTTTTTATAATTTTAAATAAAATTCTTTTCCACCCATATCATTCAAACCTAATTTTGAATATAATTTATTATAAATATAGTAAAATATATCACAATAACCATCATAATTATGTAAAAAATATTTTAAATATTTAGATAATAATGCATTTTGACTCAAAGCCTCATCGTAATTTCTCAAAATCAAAACAATATTTTCTTTTGATTTTGCTTTTGTATGTGCTTCAATAATATATGATCTTAATTTTGGTACATCTTTTAATAAAAGTATATTCATTATTTGTTTATTTTCTTTAAATTCTTTATAATATTCTTTTTTAACTGGAATAAAACCATGTTTACCATACCATGTAGTGCCAGTTAATAGAGTTAACATTCTATGTAATTCGATTCTATGATTTTTGCATATTTTCATTGAATTATCTGTTAAAAATACTTTGGTTAATTTATAATGATCTTTTAATTTTTTTATTAATTGTAGTGCTAATTTTAATATTATTGACCCCTTTTTATCTTTTTTACCAACATAAATGGGAAAACATTTATCAAATGTTGTTACGTTATTTATTACACATGTTCCATTAATTTTATTGACAATTATTAATAAACACTCTCCAGGTGCTTTGGTATCACCTGTATATAAATGATAAAATGTAGAATCTTTTTTATGATAAAATTCAAACTCAAACGGTATTGACTTGAAATTAACTGTAACTTTTTTAACTTTATTTTCATCAATAATTTTTAATTTAGATATATCAACTTTATCTCTTTTTTCATATTCATCTCCATTTTCATCAAAATTAATTTTATCTAAGATATTAAATGGATTTAATTTAATATTTGCAGCTATAAAAGCCGATTCTCTAATATGCAATAATTCAAATATATTATTTAGTTGTAAATGTAATCCTCTCATATAAATAAAATAAGAAAAATATAATAAAATATTTATAATTTTAATATTGACATTGACATTAACATATATTTAGATTTTCATTTGAAAAAAGTAGATTATATAAAAATGATATATAATTGTAATTTTTGTAATTATTCAACAAATCTAAATTATTGTCATTTAGATAACTTTATAAAAACTTATATTATTATGGAAAGTTTTCCTAATTATTTTAGATAATGTAGGAAAACATAATAATAAATATGTAAAATATAAAATAAAAGGTGATTATTATTTATATCTTAATAAATAAATATATTTTATTATTTCTTGTAAAATTTATAAGTTTATAGTCATTTTTTATTATCTCTTAAACACCTATATAGCTTATAATCTGCATAGCATTTAAGACTCATATATAATATATCCAGTCATTACCTGTAAAATTATTATCATAAAATGCTTTCTTACATTTATTATTAAAATTAGTGTTATCTAAAGATGTATTTATTGTTAAATTCTTTTTTTTGCTATATTTACATAATGATTTAATAATATCATAAATATATTTATCATCCAAATAGAATAAATTACGTATGAATACACGATCTTTACCTGTCATTGATGGTAATATACAATAATTTATTATTCCTATTAATTCATTTCCATTATAAAATTCAAATATTGATTCATAAAATGATAAATTTATATCATTGAATTTAAATTTATTTGCTAATTCCATTAAAATATCAATATCAGGATTTTCTATTTTTTTTATTTTTAGTACCATATATAATAAAAAATATATTATTATTTGTTTAGTTATGTTTTTATCTCTTGTTTATCTCCTGAATTATAATAATCAAAAGTTAAAAATAACTGAATCTAATATATTATAATAGTTATTTAGAAATATTTATTGTTATTAAATTAAAAATGTTTAATAAAAATTAATATTCTGAATTGTTGTATCTTATATACAAATAAATAATTGTTAAAGTTTGTGTAAATTTTAAAGATTTTTCAAAACACTTTCTGAAAAATCGATATTTTTTATTTTTCATTTAATTTATAACATTTTATTTCTGTTATATATATACTTTTTTGATGTAAAAAATAAATCTAAAAAATATAATAATTTAAAATTTTTTAATCAAAAAACTAGAATGTGAATATATATCCTATTTAGCAGTTACATATACTTTTAACAAAAAAATCACAAAAAAATCTCAAAAATGTCGAAAGTTGAAGTTCGTCTCTTTTTATACTTTATGTCATTAATTAAAAATATTTTATGTTATATATATATACTTTTATTAACATTATAAAATTAGCGCATCACATATTCTTTCTCCTCACATAACGAGGAGAAAGAATACATAGAACAACAATACAAAACGAGGAGAAAGAATATATGTGACAACAATTGTATTTAAAAATATTTTTATAATAATATATAGAATGTTACATAATTGTAATTGTTGTGAATATAACACTTCAAGAATAGATAATTATAATAGACATTTAGAATCTAAAAAACACAAATCAAAAATTGAATTATATAAAAAAGAAGAAGAAATTATAAAAAAAGATGAAATTATAGTAAAGAAAAATGAAATTATAGTAAAGAAAGAAGAAGAAAATAATAATAATTTATTATTTGTATCTGATAAAATTACTAAACTTGAGGATACACTTGTAAAAGAAGCATATAATAATAAAAAATCATTAGAAAATAAAATCAAAAATGAAGCAACTAAAAATAATAAAATAATGATAGAAAAGATTGAAGAAGTTAAAAAGATTGCCACTAAAAATAGAGAATATGCCAAATCGACTTTGACCATTTTAAATGAATTATACAAAGATAATCCACCTTTAGAGTATCCCGGTGATTTAAAATCATTGACAGCTCTTTATAAACACTATAATCTAACTAAAACTCAGGTTATGAAAACTAATAAACTACAAAAATTAATTATTAAAGATTTTGTTAATAAAACTTTAGTTGATTCGATTATTAAAATTCTAACTCAATTTCTCAAAAAAGATAATTTACATTTACAATCAGTGTTTAATACTGATTCAGCAAGAAACAAATATGCCACAAAATGTGCAGATTCTTGGGAAAAAGATCTAAATGGTTTGTATTTAAACACCACAGTTATTAAACCTTTTTGTTTGATAATTAAAACTTTGATGCATAATTATTTAAAATACAAATTTGAAAGATCAAAAGATTACAAAAAGAAATTATATAAAGATGGAAATTCAGATTCTGATGTGTTTCTAAATAATAATTCTGAACCCGAATTTTTATATAAAGATGATTCATCAGATGATAACAAAAGAGGAATGGAAGAATTAGATGAGTTTTGCAACATAAAGAAACTTATTAGATATATTGAAATAGATCAATTATACGATGAAATAATCGCAAAATTATCGCCTATCTTAAATTATGGAGTTAAAATTAAAAAATGTTAATTATAATAATTTTAGAAATATATAACATGGTCAATACTTTTAAATTATAATGTTTAGAATTAAAAAAATATCATAAGAATCAAACTTTATAAAAAATCAAGATTACATAGAAACAAAACAAACTATAAAAGGTGAAGGTCGTGGTGCAAGTAATACAAAACAAGTTTTATTAACTTATACATGTGCAAAATTATTATGTATGATATCTAAATGTGAAAAAGCAAACTTGATTAGAAATTATTATATTGAATTAGAAAAAATATTGATTAAATATAAAGATGAAATTGTAAAAAGTTTAAATGAACAACTTGGCATTAAAGAACAAAATAAAAAAATTATAGAAGAAAATAAAAAGACCGGATTAATATATATATTAAAGGTTGATGATGAAGTTAAAAAAATAGGTAGATCGGGTGATTTAAAGAAACGTATGAAACAATATAATGTTGGTAGAATAGATGAATTACCAATAGTTTTTGTTTATAAAACAGATAGAATGAAAGAAATAGAAAAATGTATAAAAGATAATCTTAAAAGATTTCAATACAAAAATAATACTGAAACATGTAAAATAGATTTGGATTTTATAAAAGAAACTATTAAATATTGTACTTTGAAAGATGCATTATTGGTAAAACAAAATAAAAAATTATTAAATAAAGATGATGGAAAAAATTGGTTAATAATACTTGATAAGAAATCTTTAACAGATGTTGATGATCTTTATAAAAAACTTCTAAAAAATCTTGATTTACAAAGTATATGTTATAATATAAAAATCATTTGAAATTAAATATACAGACATTATATTTATTGAAGTTATGAATATATGTATTAATGGAAATTGATATGATATAAATGGTATTGATATTGTTTTAGTTATAGTTTCTATTATTATAATCAATCCTAATATTGTTTGGTAATTCATCAAAATAATATTTAATTTTTTCCATGAATCATCTGAAATATTTTTGTAAATTGTTTTGATAATATAAATTGAATATCCAATTATAATAATATTTTGAATCATTAATGGAAATAAATACAAAACTAGAATTAATGGATCATAAATATTTCTTTTCTTTATTTCATTTAATAAAGAATATTGAAAATTGTATTTTAGCGAACCAATATTCTTTATAAATACTAAATGTTTTATACTAATAATATAATATAATAGGAAACTTATAAGACTATTTGAATAAGAAATCATGCTAATTGTATGTAAATTGTATGTAAATTGTATGATAATTTAATAACTAATTTATTGACATTATTGAAATCAATTTTTTATTTGCCTGAAATTTATAATTATAGTGTAAAAACTAAAAAATATAAATTAATAATATTAAAATGGTTAATAAAAATATAATAATTATTGTAATAGTTGTTTTTTTAGTTTTAGTCGCTTTGGGTATAGGTATTTATTTTATTATTAAAAATAATAGTATTAAAAATAATATTGATCCTAAGTTATATAATATTTCAAACTATACAGAAAAATCAATATGGCGAGTTAATACAATCTTAAAGCCCGGAGAAGAACGTGTATCGCCGAATGGATTAGTAAAAATATATGTTAAATTAGAAAATAATCCTAATAAATATGATAAACAAGGGATTGGATTATATTGTAAAAATCCAAATAAAATAGGGAAATCTGGAGATTTGGATGTAGGAGATATACCAATATTCCAAGTATCAATTGATTCAGATTCAAATATTGGTATAACATTAACATCATCTGGAACTAAACCAGGTGGACGTTTTCAAATACAAACTGTTACAAAAAATAATATAACATATTTCGTAACATTTGTTGGTGATATTACAAAAGAGGATGCACAATTAAATCCTCTATATTTTGATGAAAATGGAATTCCACAAGGAAAAATAAGAATGGATGATAACACAAAACTTTCAGGTTTTATGTTAAATACAACTGATATTGATTATATTTTAGTAAGAAATGATGCAATATTAATATTTGATAAAAATAATAAATTATTATCAGTTTTTTAGTTAATTCTATAAAATTTTAAAAGGTGTTATAAAACTAATTTCATCAAAAACTACTTTAACTATTTATATCTGTAATAATAAGTCACAATATAGTTCTATTATATTTTATATTTATTTAATACAATTTCTACAATTGTGCGAGTAAATACATTTAATTCAGATAAATCAATTAAATTTAATTTAGTTTTTATATCATTATTTAAATAGAATAATCCTAAGTAAATTTGGTTTAATATTACATTATTATATTCATCTGATAATAAATCAATATCTTTTTTATCTTTATTAATTTTTTCAATAGTTGTTGTTTTTGATAAAAGTTCATTCTGACTAACTTCAATTAAATTTGTTATATCATCATCTGATTTATACCTAACTATAGAATTATTGTATAATTGAAAATATAATTGGGAAATATTATATTTTAATATTAAAAAAGTTTCATCGTCATAAATTGTCTTATGAATTGTTACACTATCTGATTTTAAATCTTTTTTAATATAATTCACATCATCTATCATCTTATTTATTTTTATAATAACATTTTCATTAAATATATTTCCACCTATTAAATTGTATAATTTATACTCATATTTATTATGTTTATACTTATAGTTCATATAATTTATTATATATAATATATAAGAAATAAAATAAATTTATATATAATATATCATATAGAATGACACTGCGAAAAAATAATTGTGATTCATATCTTACAAAATATGTTAAGATACCAAATAATGCAACAAATATATTACAATATTTAGAAAATAAAATTACATGTGGAATGTCCACAAGAGTATATGATCGTGTATTACCATCTGGCAAAATTGTAAAGTTACAAACTTTATTTTATACATTTCCAAGAACACATGCAATTTATAAAAAAAGTAAATACCAGCCGACATTAATTAAAGATTATGCTAATGAAAATACTTCAAAGACTGTTGACAGTATAGTAAATTTACAAAACACCTTAAAATATAATGATAAAAAAACAGAGTGTGCAATATGTGATAAATTACATATTGATGGATTTATTGATGAAAAAAAAAGTGTAACCGTTGATGAGATTTCATATAAAATGAAATATACTTTAGGATATTATCATCCATATTTAGATGAAACATATCTAATTTATAAAAATTTTATAATTACAAATAATGATAGTCCGTATATGAATAATCATTTAATGCTTTGTTTATTAAATCATGAAATAAAAAAAATTAAAGGTTCACAATATGAAATTTTAAATAGAGAAGTTTTAGAAGATGTAATTAACTTTTATATAAAAGTTAATGAGACTCACGGAGTTTCAATGGGGCATAATTATGCATTAACTGGTTCACAAACTCATTTTCATATACATATGTTTATAAAGGAAAATAATGATGATTTTGGATACGATAATTTCCTTACACATGTTTCCTTAGAAAGTCATAAATATGTTAATTCATTATCAGAAGAAGAAATAAAAAAAACACCTTTTTTTGAATTAAATTTAGATTACGATGAACCGGATACGGATGATAATATGGATGATAGTTATAATTGTATATGTTATATAAATGCAAATACATATAAAAATAAAACAATAATTAATCGGTTTATTCATAATAAATATGGATACATGGGCTATTTAGTAAGTATATTAAGAGAACATTTAAATGATGGTGGAATATTACAAAATTATATATCAACTGTTCACAGATTTATAAATAAAATAGAAAAAGATGGTGTTTTTTCATTTACATTATATTTTGTAGGTTCACAACATATAGTTGGTATTGTTATTTTACCACAAAAAAAAGTAGTAATAAGTTCTTTAGACATAGCTGGAATAACATCTTTTAGAAATATAACAGGTTTTATTTTCACACAAAATACAAATATAACTAGATATGACTATTTGAAAAAAGTAAATACATTGAGCAATGATATAAATAGATATATTGATATTAATATATATGATGCAAATGAAATGCAGGAATTATTAAAAAATAAACTTGATACAAATAGTATATATGGAAATATAAATACTAGATATTTAGTTTCAACAAATGAAAAAGTTATTAATGAATATATTGAAAAAATAATTTCAAATTTTGATGCAATTAGTGATAATCCAAAAGTAATTATTGTGAATGCTCCATATGGAGGTGGTAAATCAATTATTAGTAAAAATATTAATAACTATTTTGATTTTTATGATCCTAATAAATTTATTCATATTGATATTGATGAAATATTATTATCTATACCTGAATATTCAAAAACAATAAATGATATATCAACTCAATTAAAAAGAGATTTTTTAAATAAACCATTTAATACTTATACCAATACAATATTTCATCGTTATGGAACAAAAACTATAAATGATTTAATGGATGCAAAATTATATAATGAATTTGAAATTGAACATTATATCGAATTATATGATATATTATTAAATACAAAATTAGATCACTCTGCAATGAGTATTCAAGAAAAAACAAAAGAAATATTTACAAAATATTCAAATTTAAGACAAAAAATGTTTATAGAATTATTTAAGATATGTAATCAAATGAATTGTAATATTGTTGTAGAAATTGCAAGACGAGAATTTAGTAATATTCAAACATTTTTTCCTCATATCAAAATAGATAATATTTATTATGTAGGATATGATTTTGATATGAATAATCAAAAATTTATTTTAAGAAATGTATTATATCGAAATATTAATGTTGGAAGAGTTATTGAATCTACAGTAGCATTAGATATGTTAAATAATATGAAACCTATAATTGAATCATATAAAAAAAATATACAATCTAATAATTTCATTTTAATTAATCAAGGACTTGTTATAGATAAAATAAATTTATTAGATCAAAATATAAGAGATGCAAATTTTAGTATATTTGAACACCCTTTCCTTGAACAATATAATCCAGATCAAGTATGTATAAACCAAAATAATTATGATGAATTAAATAATGAATTATATGATAAAGATTTATATAAAATATTGCATAATAAAGATGGAGATCAAACTATAATGTGTTTTGGATCTAAAATTATTAATAATGAAAATGAGACACGTAAAGCAGAATTAAAAAAAATTATCAGTAATTTTAATGTTGAATATTTATTAGATGAAAATGCTTCAGCAATTTTAATATTAAATACATTTGAACAAATAAGAAATTTTATTCACTCTACTATAGAATATTACAATAGAAATAAACAACCAGGTGTTGCAGAATTATTAGATGATGATATAAAAATTGTATTAAAAGGGGGTATGAATTTTAGATTTTATATAAACATTTTTATAGATTATATTAAATTAATAATTAAAGAAAATAAAATTAATAATTTAGATATTGAAAAAATGTTAAAATTTTTTACTGATTTAGAAAATTCAAATATTGAAAATCCATTTCAAAAAATTAATAATAAATCTGATATTGATTTTATAATTATTATGAATAAAAATAAACTATCAAAAGAAAACTATAATATGTTAAAATTAAAATTATCAACACTTATCATGGTATTCTTATTAAAATTACGTAATATTTGTATTGATAATAAATTCTTTGGAAACGAATATAAAATTTATAAAAATTTACATAAAATACCAAATATTGACGGATATATTACATATAAAATACAAACAGTTAATACAAGAACAAAATTAATTAAAGATATGTACAAAACATCAAATAGATATTCATCTGTTTTAATTAATGTAGATGAATTAAAATTTAATAATGATCTAAATAAAAATCCAAGTGAACATGATAAATCATATTATATTATTCCGGAAAAGAATTTTACTACTTTATCACTAATTTATCCTAAAATTGATATAAATCAATTAGATGTATATTATGTAACATATTCAAAAAATATTAATTTTAAATACAGAAAATATAATGATGCATCGCAACAATTTGAGATAAGTGATAATGAATTTGATTTACTTAGATTAAAAAATAATTATAGAATTAATGAAAAATATAATGGTATAGCAAACAATTATAATATTGGCGGTGAAATAATTGATATTGTTATTCCAGGATATGATAATTTAGATCAATCTGATTGGGAATCAATAAATACAATACATTATGCGAATAATATGTATAATATTGATATTAATGTATTTAATCTAAATTATTTATCTCATGATTATGAGAAAATGTTATTTGAGCAATCATTATTTCCATGGAAAAATAAAAAATATGAAAAGAGACTTTATCGATATATAATGACATTATTTATTAATAAAATAATATCTGCACCAGATTCAACAATGTTTGAAAATATTAATCGTGAAATAGATGGGCTTATTAGTCAAATTAATTTATTATCAAAAATTGATGATAATACACAAATTGCCCCAACCCATATTTTTGCAAAATTATTTAATGTATATATCAAAGATATTAAAACAAAAATTAGATTATTACCTAGTTCAGTTGATCAATATATAAACTTATTACGTGTATATAATTATGCTCCTGAGATAGAAAATATTGAATTAGAAATTGCTGATTTGATTAATGGATATAATCAATTTATTACAAATATTAAAGATTCAATTAGTTTATTACCATTTCTACTTACTACTATTTCAAAAAATATTCTTACAACTAAATTTTATATTAAAAATATGCGAGAATTATTTGCAAATAGAACCATACCCGATATTAAACAATTTGGTGGAATTCAGAATATAAAACATTTATATGAAAAATATAAGGAATTATATTATAATTTAAAAGGCGGTGTAATTGATATTCGTCGGATTAATGCGACTACATTTGAAATTTATAAAAATGCTGACAGTCTAAGAGAATTTAATGTAAATCAACATAATTATTTACAATTATTTTTATTAAAAATAATAAAAGAAGTAATGATTGATGGAAATCCATTTACAAGGGCTGATGTTGATAGTGCAACAGTTTTAGGATCAGGGTCGTTTGGAGTATCAGCCATTATTACAAATTCTGCTACAAATAAAAAATTTGTAATGAAAATTATTGGTAGTAAAGCAATTGATACTGAATCAACTGCATTTGTTAAAGATGTATTAAAGGAAACATTTTCTGGATTCTATTTAACACAAAATAATACACCAGTATTTAACAAAACTCTAGCATATTTTAAGTGTTCGCAAACTACATCTGATATATATTTTAATTCGATTGATAATACTATTACATTTACAAATACATATAATAATTCTAATAAAGTAATAAGTGACGGTAATTTATTTATAATTTTTATTGATGCTGGTAAAGACTCGCTTACTAATTTATTTAAAGATTTAACTCAACAAAATTATGCGAGGATAATGACTGATGCAGTTCAAGAATTATTAAAAATTAGAAACATTTCGAAATATAATCAAATTAGTAAAAAAACAATATATATAACACATAATGATATTAAACCCGATAATATGATTTATAAAATGATTACAAATGCATCAAATCCTTTATTAAAAACATTTTCATTTGAATTTATTGATTATGGTGGATTTAAATTTTCAGATAATTTTTTTACATCAATGGAAGTACATACAGAAGTTATTCGCCAATTAGTTTATTATGATTCTAATTTAGATGATGCGTACGGAATTACTTTTACATCACCTTTATATGATATTTGTAGTGTTATTATTTCAATATTTCATATGATTACACTAGATTGGTTTATGATTAGTTATATATTGGTTAAATTAAAAGATAATATAAGATTAAGTCCATTAAATTTTGCATTACTAAATGTAAATATTAATGCATTATATGATTATATATATATATGTATATCAAGAGAAGTATTAAAGGTCACAATTATTGATACAACTATTGAAAGTAATTTGATAAATTTATTTATAAATAAATTTATGATTTATGTATTATTATATTTATCAATAAATAAATATATTAATATTAACAAGGCTACTATATTTGCGGATTATAAAAATAATTATAGTTCTATAGTCTTTACTGATTTTACATACATTACAACAAATTATAATAATATTACAAAAAGAATAAACTGTGAAAATACTGTTTTAATTAAAGATTTAAAAAATATGGCTTTAATAAATAAAATATTTGATTTAGTTGAAATTGATATTAATAAAATTCATTTGTAAAATTTACAATTTCATTTATAAAATTTCATTTGTCAAATATATTTTTCCATTAAATTGAACAACAATTATATTTTTATCTTTATTTATTAATTCATATAAATCAATTAATGGTTGTATCATGTGAATATTATTTATTGAATTAATAATCATATCATCTTGAAATAATAGTCCTTTACAATATATAATTGAATTATCTGGATCATAAGTTGATATTGATTTCTTCCATATATCACATTGCGGTTTAAAAACTTTAACATAATAAATTTCATCAAAATAACAATATTTAAATATACAATAATTTTCTTCTTCAAATTCTAATTTTATTTTTTTTCCTAAAATGTGTGATTCTCCAGGATAAATATCATAATATCCTTCAAGAGTAAATATTTTTTTACAAAAAGTTTCATAATTCATATATATTATATTATTAATAAACATTATATATATATGGACAATTTAATTAAAATTTAATTTCAATTTTTTACATATCCGTTAAACACCTCCAAGCTATCCTGTATCCTTTAACTTTTGATTAAAATTTCAGGCGGTTAAAGGATAAAGGATAATATTTGGGATTGTAAAAAATTGAAGAAAAATTATTTTTACAAATATCCTATATATATATAATAAAGTAAAATAAGATAATATATGACAGATATGAAAGATATGAAAGATATGAAAGATATGAAAGATATTACAGATATAATAATTCAAATTAAAATGAAAAAATATATTTTGCGCAAAAATATTATTGATGAAAATTGCATATATATATTTACACATGGCTATTGTGGCAATTTTGTGAAAGTATTACAACAATACTTACCTCAACAATCACTTGGTTATATTTATAATAAGGAATATAATGATATCGATCATTGGTTTTTACATGATAAACATATGATTAATTATTATGATATAAATGGAAAACAACCAATAAATAGTATAATTCAGCATATATATGGTAAAAATATACCAAAAATAGATATTTGTCATTATATTTCATTAGAAGAATATGAAAATATTGGATTATGGACTGACAATGATAATTATTTGGTTTATCATATAATAGATGAATATATAAATTTATACGATAATAAATCTTGATTTATTTTTCTTTTCTTTTTCATATATATATATATTATGGAACATCAAGATTCAACGATGTGTATGTTTGTTTCAAACTTACCTATTGAAAATAAATCATTGTATTTTATTTCAAATCATACAGGACGTTATAAATTAAAACGTAAATTACTTTCAATATATGATGGATTAAATAAAATTGAAGAAGTATTTATAGATGTTATTGATATGTTAACAAAAAAAGGTTTATCCAACATTAATACTATTGAATATAATGTTGCAGGTGGTAAAGCAATAAATAATATTATAAAATATAAATATTTATCAAAGTCTTTTGATTTTGATATACATGTTAAAGATCCAATGGATATAGAACAATTAGGATTAAGAGTTGTTGCTTCAATGAATAGTGAATTAAGACATCCCCATAATAAGCATATTCGTTATCAATTATTTAAAAAATTACAAAAATTAAATTTTGTAAGTGATGCTGAAAAATCTTATTATATGGATTTGACAAATGATTTATTTTATTGTGGTACACGTGTAAAACCAACTTTTGTTATTCATGGTATGTTTATTAAATTAAAATTACAACATTTAGTTTTTGTAAAGGTAAATGGTGGAGTAGAATCACCAATAAAGATTAATAATTATTTATCAAGTAGAACAAGTGGTGAAGATCCGTTGCGGACTTCAAATAATATTATATATATACCCTTTTCTGATATTGATGCCGAAATTAAATTGAACTTTGGAGTAGCTATATATAATTCATCAACTCCAAGTAGATCAACATATGTTAAAGAAAATATTAATTATTTAGATTATCCTGTTATTTTATATAATTTACTTTCATATATTGCTACAAGTTCAATTAAATCACCAAATAATATTAAAAAATTACGAAATATAACTAGGCCATTAAGAATGTATTGTACATTTGCAAATACATATGATCAAACAAAACTAATCGACACATTAAAAAATTTAGCTAGTCAATTAAATGTTGTTCGATCTCGAACAAATAATGAAACTGCTATACAAATATTAAATACTTATCCTATATTGATAAAATATGATAATAGTAATACAAAAAAAGATTTGTTTGCTATTAATAATATTAAAGTTATTTTAAATAATATATTTAATAATTATTTTGGGTTTAGACACAATATATTAACTACATGTAAGCCGGTTATTAAATCAAATTTACGTAATACATCAGATATTAATTCTTTAAATTTCAAACCTTTTTATCAAAAAAATGTACCTACGAGAGAAATAGAATTAGAAACATTTCAAACGACATTATTTACTAAACTTGAAAAAAACATTTCAGCGAATGATCTTAATGAATGTGTTTTACACTATACTTATCGTTTATATCTATCACTTAATTCTTATGTAAATTTAAAAGAAAATAACATTAATCCAAAAGATTTTACACCATATAATTATTCACAATCTCACACAATAACATTTTCAGATAGTTCGAATATTACAAAAAATCTTAATATGTCAGTAAAAACAGTAGCTGATGTTGAAGATAAGATTGCAAAATTAGATCAAATATATGATAATTTTCATAATACATTGCAAGTCGATACATTTACTCCTGCCGAATTAGCAGGAATGCCATTAAATGTACGATTATCTCCTGATAATTCAGTTGATAGAGGTAACTTTGTAAAAAATTATATTGAAGATGTATTTACAGTATATTCATTAAAATTATTATTTAATTACAATCAATTTGCGGATTGTTATCAAAATATATCATCATTAAAACCAGGTGATGTATTTGTATATCCTGAATATATATCAACTACTTATAGTTATGATACGGATTTAAATTCATTTATTGATGAAAATAAAATTCTATTTAGAATAACAATAAATAAAAATATTAAAAAATGGATATTTATAAATAAATATAGTTTTATTCCAACAGAAAATGAAATTTTATTAAAAAATAATTCTACATTTATTGTTAAACATATTTCATCTGCTATGATTCATACTTCTTCCAAACAAGTTGAAACACAATTGATTGATTTAGAATTATTAGATGATATTGAATCGAGTGAAGTAAAACAAATCATATATAAAACATCTGGGGTAAATGATTATAATGATAATCCACTTAAATCAGCTTTATTTAGTGCAACCGCAGAATATGTATTAAATACTTATTTAAAAAAAGAATACGGAGATTGTAAATACTTTAGGGAAAATAATATTAATTGTAATCCATCGGTTATGTTATTAGAAGATCAATATTTAGATTTAGATATTAATGGAATAACCACTAAATTATATAGACCAAATCATGGATTAACTCATACACTTCGTGTATGTTTATGGATATATATCTATTCATTATTTTTACTTAAATATGATAGTACTTTATTTAATACGATAACACCAAAATATATTCTACAACTATGTGTCATTGGTTTATTTTTAGTATCCGGAAGAGAAAGTGAAAATGGATATGGCGATGGTGTTAACTCGTGTAATACATTAACTCCAACAGAAAAAGCATTTTATCTTGATTCACATAATAGATATAGAGAATTTTCAGCTCGACAATTTGAAAAATATGTTAATACTATTAATGTAAAAAATACAATATTTACATTGACAGAAATACAAGATTTTAAACATTGTTTAAAGGATTATTATTATATTCATAAACTTAATAGAAATGCATCTCCATTAGATACAAAACCTATAAATAAATTAACAAGTAAAATATTTTTTATGTCACATATTATTGATCTAGTAAGATGTAAACAAGATTGTGAAATTGTTATACCGATTGATCCATTACATCCAAATTATAATAAAGAGTTTACAATTATAAGTAATTTTGCAATTGAATTATGTAGAGCAACAGGAGATCGTACAATAATAAATCAATTTATGGATTCACAAACAAAGATTATTACAAATTCAACAATACCAATGTTAACTTATGTTCCAGATACATTTTATCAAAATTCAATAGATGTTAAAACATGTATATCATCTATATTAGATGTTGTTTCGCCATATATTACTGAAATTATTGCAGACATTGAAGAAAATTTAAAGACATATACTTTTAATAATTTTAACATTACAACTCATTTAACTATGCCAACACTAACACCTATTCCAACACCATTGCCGATTACTACTGCGACTGCTGCTACACGTTTACCAATCATAACAGGTGGTAATATTTTTGATTATAAAACAGATGTTGATGATGCACTTACATCAACAAATAATTCTATTATTGGTACACGATTTTTTATTCCAAAAAGATATGTAGATAAATATAAAACATTATATCCCGAATTTTTAATTGTTCCAAATTTATCAGAATTTGAAACTTTAAATATTAAATTAATATCTAATAATTATGATTATTATGATTATATTAGTAAAAGAATAAATTACTATACTGAAAAAGGTTTTGACTTTTATGATGAAATTAAAACTGAAAAACTTGAAGTTGATTCAATTAAATTATTAAATCCTGTAAGTAATGAAAAATATATTAAAATGTTAAAAACTATTAAAAAAAATAAAGAACAAAATAAAAAACAAAATAAAGAACAAAATAAATACCTTTTTAATCAACCTCCAATAATAACAGCTACACAGCCCAGTAAAGAAGTAATGGCATATGGTGGAGATAGAGATAGAGATAGAGATAAATATAGAGATAAATATTATATTAAATATCTTAAATATAAACAAAAATATTTAGAATTAAAAAATAATAATATGAATCGTGGTTTAAATGGTGGTTTAAATGGTGGTTTAAATGGTGGTTTAAATGGTGGTTTAAATGGTGGTTTAAATGGTGGTTTAAATGGTGGTTTAAATGGTGGTTTAAATGGTGGTTTAAATGGTG
>Ga0114966_10000659_pt1 | contig 33167 bp, 35 predicted proteins | sample M_130207_XF_Meta_FD_87029 | JGI IMG/M metagenome (GOLD analysis project Ga0114966, IMG submission 87029) | Freshwater microbial communities from Lake Montjoie, Canada to study carbon cycling - M_130207_XF_MetaG | ecosystem: Environmental > Aquatic > Freshwater > Lake | place: Lake Montjoie... | reverse complement strand
GGGTTGGCGGTTAGGGGATGGGGGATGGGCCCGCCCGAGGTTTCGCCATCGACCAAGTCGGGCGTTAGCCCAACCTCTAAAAATGCGCTTACCCCTCGCACTCTGCCTGCTCGCCTTGGTCACCGGCTGCCAAACGACTTCGCTCGCGCCAGTGCCTGCCATCACGGCGGAGCAGGCCGCCGAATACAAACTCGACCCAAAGTTCTTCCGCAAGGGCACGCTGGTCCAAGGCATCCTCATCGCCACCTCCAGTAAGGTCGCCGACCACACCCACCGCGAGGCCGCCTACCAGTTCGACCAGGTGATGGCGACCATCGCCCCCGAGATTGCCGCGCGTATTCGCGCTAAGAAGCTGCTGTGCGTGATTGTCGCCCACGATGAGCTGACCTCCGACATCCCGATGTTCGCGTCGGACAAGACGGGAAAGGAATTGGATTTCTATAATTGGCGCCAACGGGGCTTCCTCACGCGCGTCGAGGGCCGCCAGGTTGTACTCTTCGCGGAAGAGGACGTGATGGAATACGAGGGTGGCATGCAGTCGGAGAGCATCCTCATCCATGAGTACGGCCATGTCATCCAAGGCGCCGGCTTTACGCCCGAACAGAACGCCCGCGTGAAAGCATCGTTCGAGCAATCCAAGCAAGCCGGCCGCTACCAGGATGGCTACGCCGCCCAACGCTTTCGTCGCGTCCAGAGCGCCACGCCCGTCAGCCTATTGGATGCATTGGTCACCGCCTTCCCCGACCAACCGCGGGCCTTCTTGGCGAAGTGCCTCGATGGGGGCGACATCCTCGTGAATGGCCAACGCAGCCAGGCCAAGGTCACCGTGACCCAGGACGATAAAGTGCTGATCGTCTTTGGTGGACCGAAGCAATGCTACGCCGGCACCAACTCGGCTGAATACTGGGCCGAAGGCGTGCAGGACTGGTTCGACACCAACCGCACCATGGACCATGACCACAGCCAACTGCACACCCGCGAGCAGCTGAAGGCCTACGATGCCCCGCTCGCCGCGCTCTGTGCCGAAGTCATGGGCGACACCCCTTGGCGCTTTGTGTCACCGCGCCTCCGCGCCGGCCAAGGACACCTCGCTGGCTATGACCCAGCCACGGCCCCGAAGGTGAAGAAACTCCCGCACATCGACGCCGCCGCGCAGGATTACTACGACAAGTATTGGAAGGACTACTGGCAGCGCCTCCACGCCAAGCACGACGTCGCGACAGCGAAGTGAACAAAAAGGCCGCCCAAAGAGGCGGCCTTTTTATTACCTAAACCTTCGGCTTATTCGAAGTCGTAGATCTTGACGGTATCCCAGTACGCCTTGCAGTCGGCGATGAAGGCCTGGTGGATCGGGTCAATCTGGTAAGCGTCGTGGTCGGCGTGGTTCTTAAAGACGAAGAACTCAGCGAAGTCATACGAGGTGTCGATGATCGGGCGGACGGCGTGCAGGCTCGGGATGCCGACGTAGCCGCTGTGGATGGACTTAATCGCGAGCAGTCCGCGGAGCTTGGCCTCGAATTCCGCGCGCTGGGCGGCGGTGAGGTCTTTTTTCAGGTAAAAGAAGACGATGTGGTGAAACATAGGAGCGACAGGTTTGGAGAGGGAACGGCAGAAGGAAATAGCAAACTACGGCTTACTTCTGGAAGAGGTCCAGCAAGGCAGCCGTGACGAGGGCGTGGCCAGCGGCGCTGGGGTGGTTGACCTGCGACATGAGATCCTTAAGCGGCGTGCCGGCGGCGACCTTGGCCTTAAACAGCGCGAGGCTATCAACGAGCTGGACGTCATGCTCCTTCGCCAAGGCCCGCACCTGCTCGGCATGGAGGTTCAGCGGGTCCTGCGGGTTATCAAGCTTGGCCGACTGGTCCGGCGTCGGGGTGAGCAAAATGACTTTTATCCCCGCAGCTTTGGCGGCGACAATCATCGCCGACCAGTTGGCCTTGGCCTTTTCCAAGCCCATCCCACGGTCGTTCAGGGAATAGTCAATCGTCACGACGGCCGGGCGTATTGCGAGGACGTCACGCTCAAAACGCGCAGCACCGCGGTCCGAGGCTTCGCCGCCGATGGCGGTGACGATGACGTTGAGCACGGCATTCGGAAAGCGCGCCCGCAGGCCAGCCTGGAGTCCGGCGGGATAGGCCTCATTGGACTGGATGATGGGCGTGACGAAATAACCCGCCGGCACGCTGTGCCCATGGCAGACGATGTGCATGGTCCGGTTCTTCGGCCACTTTACTTCAAGGGCTTGAACAATCGGCCCCAAGGGGGCGGGCTCGGCAGCAGTGAGGCCGAGGGTGAGGCACAGCAGGGTAAGTAGGGGGCGCATGACTCCTTTACTAAAGACCTACCGACCGCTGGGAAGCACAAAGGGTTTCGCCTTCCCCCGCCCTGCCCTGTCGTTCATATAAACCTTACGGATGGCTCACCTCCTCGGCATCGACCTCGGCACGACGACGACCATCGTCGCGCGCGTCGACGAGTCCGGAGCCCCCGAAATCGTCCGCGACTGGGAAGGGGAAGCCATTACGCCCTCGGCCCTCTGCTTTGAGACCGCCACGCACGTCGTCGTGGGCCGCGAAGCCCGCGCGATGGCCGAGGACGCCGAACACGCCTTCCTAGAATTCAAACGCGATATGGGCACGGGCGTCTCCCACCCGGTCTTCGGCCAACGCGTCACGCCACTCGACCTCTCTGCCCTGCTCCTCCGCAAGGTCCGCACCCACGCCGAGGCGGCCCACGGCCCCGTTGACCTCGCGGTCATCACCATCCCCGCGAACTTCACCAACGCCGCCCGTGAGGCCACGCTCGAGGCCGCTCGCCGGGCGGGCTTCGCGCAGGTGCACATGATCAATGAGCCAACTGCGGCGGCCCTTGCCTACGCCCGCGGACAGAAGCAACCGCTCGATGGCCTCTATGCAGTCTTTGATTTCGGCGGCGGGACCTTCGACGTCTCGCTCGTGCGTGCCAAGGGCATGTCCATTCAAGTCGTCTTCACCGAAGGCGTGCAACGGCTCGGCGGTAAAGATTTTGACGCTAAACTCTCCGCACTCGTAGCCGCGAAGTTCCAGGCCGAGACCGGCGACGAACTCCGCGCGGGTGACTGCGAATTCTCCAAGGCCGACGCCGAAGACCTCAAGCATCGGCTCTCGTCGCGCCAAGCCATCCGGCTCCCACTCCGTTCCGCCAAGCATGGGCGCGTACACGTTGAGGTGACGCGCGCCGAATTCAAAGCCGCCATCGCTGGACTCGTCACCCAAGCCGAGATGGCCTGCGAAGGCGTGCTGCTACGGGCCGGACTCGACCGCCGCGAACTCGCCGGGGTCTTCCTCGCCGGCGGCACCTGCCGCGTCCCGAGCGTGCAGGCCGCGGTGCGCCGCGTCTTCGGACAAGAGCCGCAGTTACGTGACCCTGATACCGCGGTGGCCCTCGGCGCCGCGCTCTACGCCGCGCACAAGGCCGACCCGGCGAAACTCTCGCCCGCCCAACGTCGCCGCGCCGCGGAGATCAGTTTCCAGGATATTGCCCCGCACTACTACGGTACACTCTCACTCGACGACGACGGCGTGCTCGAGAACAGCATCATCATTTCTAAAGGCGAGAAACTGCCCGTCGCCCGCACACGCACCTATTACACCGTTGAAGCCGATCAACGCGTCCTGACCTGCGAAGTCACGCAATCGGCCATTCCAGAAAACGACCCGCTCATGGTGCTGCGCATCGCTGAGGTCGAGATGGCCCTGCCCGCTGGACGCCCGGCAGACCAAGCCATCGAAGTCACCTTCGCCTACGATCTCAACGGGATCATGCGCGCGGAGTTCCGCGACCTCGGCACCGGCCAACCGCTCGTGATTGAGCTACGGGACGAAGGTGCTGGCCGCGGGTCGCTCAACGTTGCGAAGGTCACGCTCGGCTGAGATGCCCAACGCGTTCGTCACCTTCTTCGCCACCGGCGTATTCGGGATCGTCGCGGCGATGGCCTGGCTCTATTTTCGGCGACCGACGGCCCGCCGACCCGCACCGCGTCGACGCAAGGCCGCGCGGGCCGACCAAATACCGACCGCTCCCAGCGGTTCGACCGACCTCGAACGGCTCGCCTGGATTGTCGGTAAGATGACGGGTACCCCGCCGCGCCAAGTACCACTCGACGCACCGCTTACCGACATTCTAGCCAAGGTCGCCCCGACGGAGTTCGCAACCGCCGTGGGCGTCGCATGCCGCACCACGGTCACCATTGATGAAGCGGCCCTGCGCATGAACCTAAAGCAATTCGCGCAATACCTCCGCCACCTTCGCCGCGCGGAACAAGAGCCCAAGGGACGGAAGCGTTCGCCCAAGGTCGCAGGCGACCGTATGGCCAGCTGGGAACCGCCGCTCTTGGCCTTGGCCACCGAACTGGGCGTGAAGCCCGAATGGGAAATCGAAAAAGCCCTCGCCCACCTCACGAAGGAATACCTGCGGCAGAACGCCCGCATCCACCTCGCAGTCCGTGCGGCCGACCGGGATGCCGTGCAGGCCCGCCTCGAGCAGATTGGCCACCTCCGTGAGGCCTTGCGGCCGACGGGTGCTTAAGTCGCTTGCACCAGCGGTCGTCCCGCCCACGCTCACCGCCTTTCATGCAGGACCTCATCCCCCTCTTTCCCGAAGTCGAAGAAGCCCAGTGGGCGAAGCTCATCGAGATGGCGGCGCTCCACCGTGAGTGGAACGAGAAAATCAACCTCGTTTCCCGCAAGGACATCGAGCACCTCGAACGCCACCACTACGCGCCCTGCATCGCGGCGGTGAAGTGCCTTAAGCTCATGGTCGGTGCGCGCGTCATCGACGTCGGTACGGGCGGCGGCTTCCCGGGTCTCATCCTCGCGGTCCTTTATCCCAAGGCTGACTTCACGCTCGTCGATTCTGTCGGCAAGAAGGTTATGGTCGTCGAGGACATCGTGAAACGCCTCAAGCTAAAGAACGTCCAGGTCCTCAACGCCCGCGCCGAGACGCTCACCCATGAGCACGACTTCATCACCGGCCGCGCCGTCTCCGACCTCCGCCTCTTTGTCCACCAGACCAAGCAGCTCATCCGCCACGGCTTGAAGCACTCCCTGCCCAACGGCATTCTCTATTGGCAGGGTGGCGACCTCGCCGAAGAAAAGGCCAAGGCCGGCATCGCCCCCCATTTTAGCTTAGAACTCCGCCCCCTGCTTTGGAGCGATGAGAAATTTGAAGGCAAGCGGATCGTCCTGTACCGCGCTCAGGACTTGCCGCGCTGCAAGAAGCCCGACATCCCGACGGCCTAAACGGCGATTATGACCCGCCCGTGCCTTGACCAAAGGCCACGAACTCGCACGTTAGGGGCGATGTCCCTTCAGAGACTCCCTTTGAACCCAGCGGGCGAGCGCCTTGAGGCCCTCCTGCGTCAACGCATCGTCTTCCTCGACGGCGCGATGGGGACCATGATCCAGCAGCTCAAGCTACAGGAACAGGACTACCGCGGCACACGCTTTGCCGACCACCCTGGGCAGCTCAAGGGCAATAACGACCTGCTCGTCATCACCAAGCCCGAGGTCGTCCGCGACATCCACCGCGCCTACCTCGAGTCCGGCGCTGACATCCTCGAAACGAACACCTTCAACGGCACGTCCATCGCCCTCGCCGACTACGAGATGGGCCACCTCGTCCGCAAGCTTAACACGGCCGCCGTGCAAGTCGCCCGCGAGGCCGTCGATGCTTTCAAGGCCGCCCATCCTGGCAAAGATGCCTTCGTCGCGGGTGCGATTGGGCCGACGAACAAGACGCTCTCGATGTCCCGCGACGTCAACGATTCCGCCAAGCGCGACGTGACGTTCGTCCAGGTGCGCGATGCCTATCGTGAACAGGTCGACGCGCTCATTGACGCCGGGGCCGACCTCCTGCTCTGTGAAACGGTCTTCGACACGCTTGTACTCAAGGCCGCTCTCTTCGCCATTGACGAAGCCTTTGAGGCCCGCGGCTTCCGTCTGCCGTTGATGATTTCGGGTACGATCACCGACGCCTCTGGCCGCACGCTCACGGGCCAGACGACGGAATCGTTCTGGAACTCCGTCCGCCACGCTCAGCCGCTCAGTGTCGGTATGAACTGTGCCCTCGGCGGCGAGCAGATGCGCCCGCACATCGCAGAGTTGGCCGGCAAAGCCGATATCTACGTTTCCTGCTACCCGAACGCTGGCCTACCCAATCCGCTGTCACCGACGGGCTTCCCCGAAGGCCCGGAAGACACCGCCGCGATTCTCGAAACCTTTGCCCGTGATGGCCTCGTCAACGTCCTCGGCGGCTGCTGCGGTACCACCCCCGACCACATCGCGGCAATCCGTCGCCGGACCGAGAAATATCCACCGCGCCGACTAGCCACGGCCACATCGGCCCTGCAGCTTTCGGGCCTCGAGCCGCTCAACATCGTCGGTGGCCCCGGTACCTTCGTGAACGTCGGCGAACGCACGAACGTCGCCGGCTCCAGAATCTTCAAGGGTCATATCGAAAAGGGTGACTACCGCTCCGCCCTCCGGGTGGCCAAGCAGCAGATCGAAGCGGGTGCTACCGTTATCGATATTAATTTCGACGCTGGCCTGCTCGACGGTGCCGCGGCGATGACGAAGTTCCTGAACATGGCAGCGACCGAGCCGGACATCGCCAAGGTGCCGTTCATGATTGATTCATCGAACTTCGACATCATCGAAGCCGGCCTGCGTTGCGTGCAGGGTAAGCCCATCGTGAACTCGATTTCGCTCAAGGAAGGCGAAGCTGAATTCATCCGCCGCGCCCGCCTCTGCCGTCGCTACGGTGCCGCCATGATTGTGATGGCCTTCGATGAAAAAGGCCAGGCCGCCACGCTCGCCGATAAAATCCGCATCTGCGTCCGCGCCTACGGTATTCTCACCCAGGAAGCGGGCGTCGACCCGCAGGATATCATCTTCGACGCCAATATCCTGACGGTTGGTACGGGCATGTCGGAGCATAACCGCTACGCGCTCGATTTCATCGAGGCCGTCACGGAGATCAAACGCCTCTGTCCGGGTGCCCGCACCTCGGGTGGCCTGTCCAATGTCTCGTTCGCGTTCGCCGGCAACAACCCGGTCCGCGAGGCTATCCACTCCGTCTTTCTCTACCACGCAATCAAGGCCGGCCTCGACATGGCCATCGTCAACGCGGGCATGTTGGAGGTCTACACCGAGATCGACCCGGAACTACGCGACCTCGTCGAAGACCTCGTGCTCTGCCGCCGCGAGGACGCCACGGACCGCCTCATGGAGGCTGCTCCGCGCTTCGCCGCAACGAAGACGGAAGGGGCCGACACTTCCAAGAAGAACGAATGGCGCGCCTTGCCGGTCGCCGAACGCCTCGCCCACGCCTTGGTGAAGGGCATCGATGACCATGCCGTCGCCGACACCGAAGAAGCCCGCGTGGAGTTGGGCCGTCCGCTACTCGTCATCGAAGGACCCTTGATGGATGGCATGCGCATTGTTGGCCAGCTGTTCGGCGAAGGAAAGATGTTCCTCCCCCAAGTCGTCCGCTCCGCCCGTGTGATGAAGACGGCCGTCGCCCACCTCGAACCCTTCATGGCCGCCGAGAAAGTCGGTGGCTCCACGCAAGGCTCGTTCCTCATCGCAACCGTCAAAGGCGACGTCCACGACATCGGCAAGAATATCGTTGGCGTGGTGCTCGCGTGTAATAACTACGCGGTGACCGACCTTGGGGTGATGACGCGCACGGAGCGCATCGTGTCCGAGGCCCAACGCCTCAAGCCCGACTTCATTGGCCTGTCTGGCCTGATCACGCCGTCGCTCGACGAAATGATCACCGTCGCTAAGGAACTGAAGCGGGCGGGCTTTACGACGCCCCTACTCATCGGCGGCGCGACGACCTCCAAAGAGCACACCGCCATCAAGATTGCTGAATATTATGACGGCCCGATGGTGCACGTCGGCGATGCCTCCCTTGTGACCACGGTCTGCAGCGACCTCCTTAATCCAGCTAAGAACGTCGGTTTTATCAGCGACCTCAAAGCCGAGCAGGCGGCGATGCGCACAGCCTACGAGCAGCAACAGCCCGCGGTTGTCATCCCGCTCGCCGAAGCGCGTAAACGCCCGCTCATCACCACTGCGCCGGTCCAGCCCGTGCCGCGTAAGCCTGGCGTCACGCTCTTCGAGCGCATCGACCCCGCCGCCGTGGCCGAGACCATCGACTGGACCCCCTTCTTCATCACCTGGTCGCTGAAGGGTGCGTTCCCGCAGATTTTGCAGTCACCCAAATACGGCAGCGAAGCACGTCAGCTCTTTGACGCCGCGCGGGCCGAACTCGACGAACTCATCCGCAGCCAGCGCGTGCACCTGCGGGGCGCCGCTGGACTCTGGGCGGCCCGTCGCGTCGGCGACGACGTCGAAGTCTTCGCGGACGAAGCTCAGGCGCAGAAGATTGGCCGCTTCCATTTCCTCCGTGACCAACGGCAACGTCCGCGGGTGGACACCTGTCGTTCGCTGGCCGACCTCGTCTCCGCCGAGAAGGGCGACCACCTCGGCGCCTTCGCCGTCACCGCCGGCCAAGAGATCGAAGACTACGCCGCCTCCTTCAAGGAGAAGGACCCTTACCGCCAGATCATCATCCAAGCCCTCGCCGACCGCCTCGCTGAAGGCTGCGCCGAATGGCTCCACCGCGAAGTGCGTAAGGAGCTGTGGGGCTACGCGCCAACGGAAGCCCTCACGGTGGAAGATCTCGTCGATGAAAAATACGCCGGGCGTCGTCCCGCTGCGGGCTATCCGGCTTGCCCCGAACACACTGAGAAGGCTGAGCTCTGGCGCTTGCTGGATGCGGACCGCCTCGGTTGCACGCTGACCGAATCCTTCGCCATGAATCCGGCCGCTTCGGTCTCGGGCCTCTACTTCGGTAACCCACAGTCCATCTACTTCGATATCGATAACGTCGGCCGCGACCAAGTGGAAGATTACGCACAGCGTAAGGGCTGGACCATCGAGCAGGCGGAGAAGTGGTTACGTCCGGTGCTCGGCTACAAGACCTAAGCATGGACGCACGCGAACGCCAGAAGCTCGTCGATACGGTCGGAGCCGAAGACGCCGCGGCGGTTGAACGCTTTCTCGGCGAGGGCTGTGCGCTCTGCCTGCTGGTAGAGACCGCCGACCATGCCGAACAGGATTGGCCGGAATGGGCCCGGGCCGCCGCTGTGCTGCAACGCTGGCTCGAAGCCCGCGGGCGAGAAGCGGATACCCAACGCAAACTCGGTTACCTGCATTGCACAGTCGACGCTCAGAAGGTCGTCCCCACCGCGATTCGGCCATCGCTGCCGCAAGCCGTCGCCCGCATGCTCAAGGAGCACGGGTTTGCGGAAAGTTAAAATACGCTTGGGCAGCCTTCCCGAGGCAGACTAGGGCAGCACGAAGTGCTGCCCCTACCCCGAGACAGGCCACGTCGTGACAGGGTCACACCCCTGGCCCAAGCCGTGGCACGGATGTTGGCGCAATACGGTTTCCAAGAAGGCGGCGCCTAGGCCGACCTCTCCGAAGCGGCCGCCTACATCCTTGCCCCCATGGGCCTTAAGGTTCAATCTTGGGTCATGTTCGCTTGGTTCCGCAGCCTCTTCGCCCCGAAGGCCTCGGGCCCTGACCTGTCCCAAGCCCCCGACGAGCCGGTGCCGACAGAGCGTGTCGCCGGTAGCCGTCCGAAAGATTTTAAGCCATGGATTGGCGTCGACCTCGACGGGACATTGGCCGAAGCCACCCCGTGGCAAGGCATCGAGCACATCGGGCCGCCAGTACCACTGATGCTCCGACGCGTCAAAGCCTGGATTGAGAAAGGCGTGCGGGTTAAGATCATGACTGCGCGGGCCGGCGATCCCCTGGGCATCGCCGCGACGCAGCAGTGGCTCGTCGCCCAAGGCCTCCCGGCCCTCGATGTCACCGACCGAAAAGACTTCGGGATGATCGAACTCTGGGATGACCGGGCGATTCAAGTCGTGCAGAACACCGGCATGTGCTTCCTTGGGACTTCGTATTTCGCACGCCCCAAGGCGCCGATCCTTCCCGACGAAGCGGCCGACCGGACTTTTATCCACGTCGGTCCCGACGCCCAACCCACCTCTCCGAAACATTCCGCATGAAAGCCTCGCTCAAGCTTGAGTATTCCCTCCGCGTCCTTGCCCAACTAGCCCGCCGCAACAAGGGCAACGCCGTCACGCGCATTGAGGAACTCGCCCGCCTCGAGGACATCCCGGCGAACTACCTCGTGCAGTTACTGAATGAACTCCGTGAAGGCGGCCTCGTCGACTCGAAGCGCGGCAAGACCGGCGGCTATCGCCTCGCCCGCCCCGCCGAAGATATCACCTTGAAGCAAGTCTTGGCCGTGGTCGAACCAGACCTCGTCGCCACGAAGATCACGCTTAAAGGTGCGTCAGGACCCCAAGTCGCCACGCTCTGGCGCGAACTTTCTAAGCGTTTTGAAAAGTCCCTAGCTGGTTTCAACGTGGCCCAGCTCGCGCAGTCCGAGGCCAGCGGCGACTGGGAAATCTAAGGACGTCGTCGTTGCGGTTGCAGGTCGAGGCCGTACTACCTTCGACGCCACCTCCGAGGATACCCGCTTCACGGGCAAGCTTAAGGTGACGTAAATAACTTCCAGGCCATCAGCAGGCCGAGGACTAACCACAGGACGCCGGTCACGCGGTCGACTGCGCGGATGGTGTCCGCATCTTTCAAGCGGACGCGGAGACGATCACCGACGAAGGCGTAGAAGCTCATCACGGAGATTTCGGAGCCCAAGGTGCACAGCAGGAACAAGCCCGTGGTGGACCAAGCCAGTTGATCAGCCGGGACGCCGGCCGCCTGGATAATAATAATCATCCAAGGAATGGTCTTCGGATTCGAAAAGTTCACCCACGCCCCGCGGAAGAATAAGCGCAGCGGACCGCCCTCCACGCCGACGGCTTCGGGCAGGCTTGAGCGCGGGCGCAGGAGATGACCAACACCAAGATACAGAAAATACGACATCCCGGCGAAGCCGATGATCTGCAGCGCATAGGGCACGTGGACCGTCAGCCAATGGGTCCCGTAAAGCGACAGGAAGAGGTGGGGCGTCTCGCCGATGGCGAGGCCCAGCGTGTGCCAAAACGTGCGGCGCTTACCGTAGCGCAGAGACGTCTCGATGGTCGATAACGCCGCTGGCCCCGGCGAGAGGCTGGCGATTAAGCAAGAGCCGATCAGGAACCCGATGTTCATCTGCCCTTAGCGCAGAGCCTTCTGCCAGCGGGCGAGCTCGCGGGCGACGGCCTTGGGACCAGGCATACCCGTATTCTCGCGGGCGGCGAAGCCACGCTGCAGACTAAAGACCTCGCGCCAGCCCTTCGTGAAGGCGGCATCGGCCGTGAGTGCGGCCGCATCGGAAAGTTTATCGAGCGGCACGCCCGACTTTTCGGCGAGCGCGACGAGGCGGCCCACGGCATGGTGCGCGTGGCGGAAGGGCATGCCCTTAAGAACGAGCCAATCAGCGAGGTCGGTCGCGAGCAGGGCTGGGTCCGAGGCGGCAGCGAGGCAACGCGCGCGATTGAAAGTCGTCCCGCGCAAGGTGGCCGCCGCGACATCGAGTGACAGCAGGATTTGGTCGGCCGCGTCAAACAGCGGAGGCTTATCGTCTTGCAGGTCGCGATTATACGTCAGGGGCAAGCCCTTGGTCAACGTGAGCAGGTGCGTCAACGAAGCTTGGAAGCGAGCGGCCTTACCGCGAAGGAGCTCCATCGAATCCGGGTTACGCTTCTGCGGCATCAGCGAGGACCCCGTGGAGAACTCATCGGGCAGGCGTGCGAAACCGAATTCAGCGGTCGACCAAAGAATCATGTCTTCGGCTAAGCGGGAGAGGTGCACGCCGCAGAGTGCGGCGGCGAAGCAGAACTCCGTGGCCGAATCGCGATCAGCGACGGCATCCATGGAGTTGGTCGTCACTTGAGGGCGGCCCTTGGCGTCGACGAAGCCGAGGAGCTGCGCGGTGATTTCGCGACGGATGGGGAGAGTCGTCCCTGCGATGGCGCCCGAACCTAGCGGGCACCAATTAGCTGAGGCCGCAGCGGCGGCAAAACGCGTCCGGTCACGACCAAACATTTCGGCGTACGCCAAGAGATGGTGGGCAGCGGAAACCGGCTGAGCGCGCTGGAGGTGCGTGTAGCCCGGCAAGATTACCGTGGCGTTAGCGGCGGCGAGTTCGACCAGCGCGCGGAGCAAGCCCACGAGCGACGCATCAACTGCGGCGGCTTGGTCCTTGATCCACAAACGGACATCGGTAGCCACCTGGTCATTTCGCGAACGGGCGGTGTGTAGTTTAGCGGCAGCGGGCACGCGCTTCGTCAGCGCGCTTTCAATATTCATGTGGACATCTTCGAGCGCCTCGCTCCAGGCAAATTTGCCAGCGGCGATTTCCTTGGCGATACCGTCGAGCCCCTTGACGATGGCGGCACATTCGCGAGCCGTCAGGATGCCCACCTGGGACAGCATCGTGGCATGGGCCTTGGAGCCACGGATATCTTGGGCCCAGAGACGGCGATCGAAGGAGACGGACTCCCCGAAACGGAGCATTAATTCGGCGGGGCCGGCGCTGAACCGGCCGCCCCAAGTCGCTTGAGCCTTCTTACGTGCGGACATGAAGTAGAAATGCCCCCGACGGGCCCTGCAGGCAAGCAAGGATGCTTAACGCTGGCTGGCGGGCTTAGGCTGCGGCGCGGGTGCGGGCTGCGCCAAGGCCGCACCTCCCTCTAAGCGAATCACAACCTCACCCGGCTCAGCGACACCGAGGCGCTCGCGGGCTTGATCACGGACGAATTCAGGGTCGCGGGTAAAGCGATCGATATAGCGTGCCGTCTGATCACGCTGACGCTCGATAGCATTGAAGGTATCTTGCTTTGCGTTCTCGTTCAGACGCATGGAAGCAAGACGGTCTTCTTCTTCATGATAAGTCGAGTAGACAAAGCCCACCACCGTGCAGAGCAACAGGAAGCAGCTCCAAAGGATAAGCTTCTCGGTCTGAGGGTTGGCAGTGCGCTCCGGGCTTTCCATAAACGTGAACGCAGTGAAACCCGAATGCCCGCGGCGGGCGAGGGGAAAATCTCGCTCAGGGAGCCTTCGCGACCACTGCGGTGAGCGAGCCGCTGAACTCCATGAAGGCCCAGACCAAGACCCCCGTCACGGAGACGTAGAGCCAAACGGGGAAGACCCAACGAGTGAGACGCTTGTGCTCCTCGAAGCGACCCGCCTTGGCGAGTTTGACTGCCCACAGGATGAATGGGGTAACCGCGATCGCCAGGGCGATGTGGGGGAAGAGGATGAGGTAGTATAGCACCTTGTCCCAAGTCATCCCGACTCCGTCGCGGTAAATGATATTAGTCTTACCGAGGGCGACCCAGAGGTGCACCTTGGAGGCGAGGTAGAGCGCCAGGAAAAGGGCCGAGGTCACCACGGCCGCCCCCATGGCCTTACCGTGGCCGATACGGTCGCCGGCTTTGATGCGGAGGATGCCGACCACCAGAAAGACCGTGGCGAAGGCGTTCATGCCAGCAACGGAACGAGATAGGATTTCGGTGGTGGAAGCCATAATACTTGGAAAAAGACCATTTTAGGGGTGAAACGCAATCCTCCAGCCCTAAAATCGGGCTTAATCTTCGCTTAAGCCCCCCTAGTGTATTATTAACCTTACAACTTCCTCTATGCACCCCCTCCGCAACCTCACCCTGTGCCTGCTGCTTGGCAGTGCCGCCAGTTACGGCGCCGACACCAAGGCTCCTGAAACCAAGGCGACTGGCCCGGCCCTCATCAAGGCCGACAACGAACCGCCGGCCGCTAATAAAGTAACGATCACCGTTAAAGGTGATAAGCGCGTCATCGAGTCCAATGGCCACCCTGACCACAAGGTCTCCAAGTTCCCCAACCGCGGAAACCCCAACCCCATCTCTGAGCAGAAGTATCGCCTCGAAGTTCCGACCAACCCGCAACCGAAGTCGGGTGCCGCCACCCGCATGATGTCCGCTTGGGGCGTAGCCTTAAACGGCGTGGTCTTCGACCCAGGTACCGCCGAGGTCTACAACGATGGCGACCGCAGCAGCCCTTGGCACTACGAGGCCCTGACCAGTAACAAAACCATGGGGACAACCCCAAAAATCAAGTCGGGCCTAGGCCTCGATGAAAACCACGGCCACGTGCAGCCCAATGGTGCCTACCACTACCACGGCCTCCCCACCCTGCTCCTCGAGCGCCTTTCGGGCGGTGAAAAGAAGATGACCCACGTCGGCTGGGCCGCTGATGGTTACCCGGTGTACGCAATCTACGCCTACACTAACGCCGAAGACCCCAAGAGCCCGCTCAAGAATATGAAGAGCAGTTACCGCCTCAAGACGGCGGACCGTGGCGGCGACGGACAAACCACCCCGACGGGTAAGCCTGATGGCTCCTACGGCCTCGACTTCGAATATGTCGCGGGTTCGGGCGACCTCGATGAATTCGGCGGCCGCGCCGGCGTCACCCCAGAATTCCCCAAGGGTACCTACTACTACGTCCTGACCGAGGAATACCCCTTCATCCCACGTAAACACAAGGGCACGGCTGACCCCTCCTTCAGCAAGCAAAACCTCGATCCCCACTCCAACCTCGGCGGCCAAGCTGGCGGCCAGGGTAAGGGCGGTAAAGGTAAGGGTAAGGGCGGTCCCGGTCAAGGTGGTCCCGGTCAGGGTAAGGGTGGACCTGGCGGTCCTCCGTCCTTTGATGGCCCGCCTCCCCTTGACGGCCCACCAGCGAGTACCGCTCCCGCCGCTCCGGCTGAGCCCGCGACCAAAAAATAAGTCGCCCAAACTAAAGAGGCCTCCCACGCGGGAGGCCTCTTCGTTTACAAGGGTCGCAAACTTAGGCGCCTTCCTTCGGATTGCGCTTCTTCTTCGGGGCTTCAGGTTCCGCGGCACCGTCGGCCTTCTTCGCGGGCTTCTGCCCCTGAATGGAGAAGGACGAGCCTTCGACCAACTTGAGCCGATCGCGGGCCGCGGCCGGGAGCTTGGCGCGCTGCTCCTCGGTGGTCACGTCGCCATCAAAAGTCACGTTACCGGCGGCGTCTTTAATCACCGCGTGCTTCTTGCCATCCTTCTCTTCCAACGAAACGGTGCCTTCGGTATCCGACGCCACGGAGCTGGATGAACTCTTCGCCCCTGGACCGCCTAGGCTGAAGCTAAAGGACTGCGAGCGCTGCTGTACCGTGCCACCTTGGGCATTGGGTACTTGGTCGGGCACTGGCACGCCTGGCGCAAAGCCGGGCATACTGAGTGGAGGAATGGGTAACCCACGCGCACGCATTTCCTCCAGCTGCTTGAGCACCTCGGGCGGTAAGCCCTGGTTCGGCCCGATGATGACGACATGACCAGGACCTACTTGAGTGACGGTACCGTTGCCACCGGGCAGGCTGCCAAGGTCAATCTGCTGACCGTTCACGGTGATGCGCAGCGGGTTGGTCGCATCGGGGGCCGGCGCCACACCGGCCGAGCGAGCCATGGGTGCGGGGCGCTCGAAGACGGCCTTTTCGGTCAGTTCCACTTCGATGGTCTTAACCGCGGACTCACGGACGGCGACGAGCTTCAGCTTATCACCGGGCTTTCGCATGCGTACGAGGGTGCGAAACTGATCAGGCGACACCAGCACCTGGTCGTCGAGGCGCGTCAGGATATCACCGACCTCAACCTTCCCCGCCGAAGGCCCCTTGGGGTCGACGATGATGACATTTACGCCGACCCCGTCGGGCATGGTCACACCCGCTTTACCCCGGAGCTCTTCGGTCAAAGAATTCACGTATAAACCGATGTAGGCTTGCGGGACGAGGGCGGCCTTGGTGGCCGTCGAAGCCGTGGGGGGCGACACTGGAGCGGACTTATCTTGGGCAACCAAGGGACCGACGAGGCCGGCAAGCATCAGCATGTGCAGCGGAATCTGGTGGAGGGAGTTCATGGCGGTGATATTAATAGTAAGCGGAGAAGTTCGATGAATTTGTTCAATAAGTTTCCATGGGAATCAGCCCGAACTGCTCGCTGGGCGAATAGTTAATGAGGCGGGTATTCGTGCGACGGTCTTCCCATTGCGTCTCATTGCTCCAGCGGACCCGGACAGGGCGGGCAAAGGAGCCATCCGCCAGCCGGACGGGCGCAAAGACATCGACGGCGGCGGGCGGCTGTTCGGCGCGGACCAGTTGATACTCAGGGGCGGCGGTCACTGGCGCGCGGGTGAAGAAGAGGAACCCAAGCAGGCCTGCGGCGGCGGCGGAGAGGCCCGCCGACCAGCGCAAGATGATCCCTCGGGCCGAGGGTGAAGCCGCGGGAGAGGTGGGCGCATCCAGTGCGCGGCCAATCGCGCGGACGACCGCGGGGCCAGGGGGGCGCGGACGCAAACGGCGTAAAGCGGATTCGATGTCGTGATCTTCGTTATTCATAAGTGCGGGCGGTGACGAGGCGGCGGAGCGCCTCCATGGCATAGCGCCACCGCGAGGCGGCGGTGTTGGGAGAAATCTCCAGCTGGACGCCAATCTGCTCGAAAGTGAGGTCACCCCAAACTTTCAGGACCACGACTTCACGTTGTTCCGCCGACAGCGACGGGAGTGAACTCGCCAATGCTTGGAGCCGTGGATCGGCCTCGGGCGCAAAGTCGACGACCGCCGCCGCGTCGGCGGACACCACCTGCTCACGCAGGGCGCGGCGATCCGTCCGACGATGGAGGTCCAACGCGGCCCGGCGAATCGAGGTCACTACCAAGGCGTTGGGATTGCCAGGCAGGTGACGTTGATGTTTCCAAAAGCGAACAAATGCCTCCTGCAGGACATCGTCGGCATCGGCATCCGAGCGGGTCCACTGGCGCGCAATCAGCCGGAGCCGGGCGCCGTGTTCGGCGAACCAGGCCCGCCAGTCTTGCTAGGAATGGGCATCGTTCATGTGAAACTAAAAGGAAGCGACAGCGGGGGGCGGATTTGTCTACCCCAGCCTACCCCCCCGCCTAAAATGGTCAAAGCAGTTGCGAAAGGCCCCGAGGCTCACTTACTCGCCCCCAGATGCCCGCCGAACCCATTAGCCCACCACAAAGCGGCTTTTTCCGCTCCGTCATCCGCTGGTTCGATGCGGACTATGTGCCCGAGGGGGTCGCGGCGCTGCAAAGTGGCCCCAAGAAGATCGATTGGCCCCGGACCATCCCTTTCTTGATCCTACACCTCTCCTGCCTTGGCGTCATTTGGGTCGGGGCCAGCCCCATCGCCGTCTGGTCCGCGGTGGGCTTTTACTTCTTCCGCATGTTTGCGATCACGGGCTTCCTGCACCGTTACTTTTCGCACAAGACCTATTCCACCTCCCGCACCTTCCAATTCATCATGGCCCTGTGGACGGCGCTGGCGGTGCAACGCGGAGCGCTCTGGTGGGCTTGCACGCACCGCCACCACCATAAGCATTCAGACGAAGAAGAGGATAAGCATTCGCCAGTCGTCGATGGATTCTGGTGGTCGCACATCGGCTGGATTACCTCCAAGCGGAATTTTCCCACGGACTACTCGAAAATTACGGACCTGGCGAAATACCCCGAGCTGGTCTTCCTGAACCGCTTCGATGTCCTCATTCCCCTCTTGGCTGGGGTCGCGATGTACGGCACCGGCGCTTGGCTAGGCGCCCTAGGCTACGACATCAACGGCCCGCAGATGCTGGTCTGGAGCGTCATCTCGACGGTCGTGCTCTTCCATGGCACCGCTTGCATCAACTCGCTCGCACACGTCTGGGGCACCAAGCGCTTCAAGACCACCGGGGATGAGTCCCGGAACTCCCTGATCCTCACACTCATCACGCTCGGCGAAGGCTGGCACAATAATCACCACCGGTATCAGGCGACGACGAAGCAAGGCTTCTACTGGTGGGAATTTGACCCGACCTACTACGGCCTCAAGGTGCTGGCTTGGATGGGTCTGATCTGGGGCCTGAAGGGCGTCCCGGATTCCGTCTACGAAGAAGCCGAGCGGACGAAGGCAGAAGCCGCGGTGCCACGTGCGTGAACGAATCGCTATCATCGGCTCCGGAATTGGTGGGCTAGGTTGCCTCCACTTTCTCTCTGCGCACCATGATGTGACGGTCTTCGACCGGGACACGCGTCCTGGCGGCCATGCGCACACCATCGACGTGCCGGCGAACCAAGCGGGCCGGACGCAGCCAATGGATACAGGGTTCATGGTCTTCAATGAAGTGACCTACCCGCATCTCTGTCGGCTCTTCCGCGCACTCGACGTCGCCTGGAAAAAGGCGCCGATGTCGTTCTCGGTCCGCCACGACCCGACGGGCATTGAGTGGTGCGGCTCTTCCTTCCGCCATCTATTCGCCCAGAAGCGCAACCTCTTCAGCCTGCGCTTCTGGCGGCTCCTCCTGCAGATCAATCGCTTTAACCAACTGGCTAAGGCGGGCTGGCAAACCGCCGAGGCGGAAACTACCTCGCTGCGCGACTGGTGTGACCGCCATGACTTAGGCGCGGACTTCCGCGAGCTCTACCTGATCCCGATGAGTTCAGCAGTCTGGTCGACGCCCCCCGAAAAGATGCTGGGCTTCCCAGCCGCCGCCCTGCTCCGCTTCTTCCATAACCACGGCTTCCTCGGACTCGACACCCAGCACCAGTGGCTGACGCCCGTCAATGGCTCCCGCACCTACGTGCAGGCCCTACTTGAGCGACATCCGGCGAAACTACGGCTCGGCAAGGCGGTCAGCGCAGTCCGGCGGTCTGGAGACCAGGTGCTCATCGCCACCGCCGACGGCGAAGAGGCTTTCGATCGCGTGATCTTAGCGAGCCACGCGGACCAATCGCTCGCGCTCCTCGCCGACGCCGAGGCGACCGAACGGGCCGTCCTGCAGCCATTCACCTACAATCAAAACGTGGCCTTAGTCCATTCGGACCCGAGCCCAATGCCCAAGGCTAAACGCGCGTGGTCAGCGTGGAACTACCAGACTTGGCGGACCGCCCGGGGCGAAGCGACTTCGACACATTACTGGATGAACGCTTTGCAGGGCCTGGAACCGCAACGGCCTTTCTTCGTCACCATCAACCATCCCGAAAAAATCGCGGCGGATAAGGTGCTCAAGACTATCCCTGTGGAGCACCCCATGTTCTCACTCGAAGCGATGGCGGCCCAAGGAAAAGTCCAAGCCCTGAACGAACGGCCCGGCGCCCGCGTGCACTTCGCGGGGGCGTGGCAACGTTACGGCTTCCACGAGGATGGCCTCTGGTCCGCCCATCGGCTCTGCAGCTTCCTGCTTGGTCGAGACGCTTGGACGGCCTAAGCGGGGAACTTGACGTCGAGGGCCTTCCTCTCGAAGCCCGGGGCCTGAAAGAGCTCGGCACGCTCCATGGAGATAATTCCCGCCACATAGGTATCGGGAATCCGCTCCAGCCGCGTGTTATAGAACGTCGTGATATCATTCGCATAGGCCCGGGCTAACGCGATGCGGTCCTCCGTCTCGGTGAGGTGCTTCATCAGGCTATTAAAAGACTGGTCGGCTTTAAGCTCGGGATAGTTCTCGACCACCGCTAACAAAGAAGAGGCGATAGCCGAAACCGGGGCAGAGCCAGCCTGCGCGCGCAAGGTTGCAATGGTCGTCTGCAAGGCGGCTTCATGGTTCCGGTAGCCCTGGAGGCAGGCGACCAGCGGCGGGATGAGGTCAGCGCGGCGCTTCAACTGCACATCGATCAGCGAGTGACCTTGGCGGACGCGGTTTCGCAGGCCCACTAAACTATTGAAGACCATCCAAACCCACCCGGCGGCCCACGCGAGCAAGTAGCCGGCCGCCGGCACGAAGACCGCTGGGTGGACTCGGCTAATGAAGAAAAATTGACAAGCTACGAGGACGGCGATTAGGCCGAAGAAGTTGCATAACCAATAGCTGGTGTTCTTACCGGCGCTCACTTCGCTCTCCTTACGCGGCGTGATGATGAACATCTCCGCCTTGGGATCCTGGATGATTTGCGGAGCCACGATATCGGACCGCTCGGAGGCCCGGCCCCGAACGAACAGTTGCGTCCCTACTGGCAAGCCCCGTTCCCGGAAACGGCGTTGACCCGTGGAGTCGGAAATCTCGTCACTTGGGCCCTTGGCGAAGTAGAGGTCGTCGTGACGCGAAGCCGTCTCGAAAAAGAGGTCGAGTGTTTCGAGTTCGGCCCCGCGGGGGTGGACCCAGAGGAAACCGAATTCGTCCTTCAAATAAAACCCTTGGGAGTGCTCGTTGCTCGCCACCGTCGACCAACCACAACGCAAGACCCGACGGGTCCGCGTCCGACCTTTATCATCCGTGTAGGTCTCCGTCTCCCAGCGCTCCCATTCCTCTTCGACGCTCCAATTGTAAAGGACACACAGGCGGCCCGAAAGGTAGGCCTGGAACGGCGCAGTCGTGACGCAGGTACCCGTGACTTCCACTTCGCCGATGAAGACCCCCAAGGTCTTACTGAGCGGGGTGTCGTCGAGCAAACGACGCTTCCGACCCGCATTGAGGCCAAACAAGAGCAGGATGAACCCTAAGGCGAGGAAGATGGGACCCTCGGGGTGAAGTTCGGCGGCTAACACCTCGCCAGCATGACCCGCCTCGGTCACCTTTGGCAAGCGTAGGCGGGCACTTGCACCCGCGGGGATTCCTGCCACTTTAAAACCTCGATGGTCCGACTCTACGATGCCCAAGTCATGCACGCTCGGCTTTGGCCGAAGCGGCACGGCTTCACCCATCGGGTCTTTTGTTTTGCAGTAGAATTAAGTGCCTTTGGCCGCATCGGCGAAGGCCTCGCACTCCTCGGAGAAAAAGGTTGGTCACCCTACCAACTACACGCGGCGGACTTCCTGCCGGCGGCGGTAGTCTTCGGCGCCGAAGGGGTCCCGCAGGATTTCGGGGGTCCCGCCGCGACCCTTGACCAGCGGGTACGGGCCTTCTGTGCGGCCCACGGAGAGACGCTCGCCCCCGCGGCGAGCATCACGCTCATCGCGATGCCCCGGGCTTTTGGGAAAAGCTATAACCCCGTTATCTTCTTCTTAGTCCACCAAGACGGACGGCTCCACTGCGGCATCGCCGAAGTCCATAACACCTTCGGCGAACGGAAGGCGTGGTTCCTGGGGCCAGACTGCCGTCAACTCAGTCCGGCCGGTGAAGAATCCCTCGTCCTCCGGACCCCTAAGCGTTTCTACGTGTCACCGTTTTCGGGCCTCGATACGGAATTTGAATTTACCCTCCGCTCGCCGGATGGCCGCCTCGCAGTGGGCGTCGACCACTTTGAAGAGGGGCGAAAGACTTTGATCAGCACTTGGACGGGTCGGGCGGTCCCGCTCACGGACATGCGGCTGGCTTGGCTGACGCTAAAAGTCCCGCTGTTGATCCTCAAGGTCGTGGCCTTAATTCATCTCCATGCCGCGTGGCTCTGGCTGGTGAAAAAACTTCCTTTCCGCCGCAAGGGAGATGACATCCCCCTCCAGTGTAACCTGCGCCACCCCACCCCCGAACTCCTCCGTAAAGAATGACTTCCGTCGCCCCCATCAGCCTCGACGAGGCTAATACTCGCGGAGGCTTCGCCCGCCGGCTGGTTCTACGCGAACTTCGCCGGATGCGGCGGTCGCAGCTACGCCTAACCTTACCAACGGGTGAGACGCTCGTTCTCGGCAACCCAGCTTTTACTGGTAAGCCCGCGGAGATTCACCTCGCCGACGAGAACTTCTTCCGCCGCATCGTTCTGGCCGCGGATATAGGCCTCACCGAGTCTTACATGGACGGCGAGTGGGATTCGCCGGACCTCCGCGCAGTCATCGGCTTCTTCATTGAGAATGTCGACCACACGCCAGGCATGTCGGGTTCCGCCGCACGCGGGGCGGCCCTCGGGCTCCTGCGCATAGCAGACCGCATCGGCCACCTGCTGCGCCCAAACTCCAAGACCGTCGTTCGCCGTAATATCTCTGAGCACTACGACGTCTCCAACGACTTCTTCCAGTTATTCTTGGACCCATCGATGATGTATTCATCGGCCCGTTGGGAAGGCGCCACCACCCTCGAGCAGGCGCAAGCCAACAAGAACGAGTCGCTCTGCCGCTTCCTGCAGCTCAAGCCCACGGACCACGTCATCGAGATCGGGACTGGCTGGGGCGGCTGGGCCCTGCACGCCGTCAAGAAATACGGGTGTCGCGTCACGTCGTTGACGATTTCTAAAGCCCAACACGACCTCGCCGTTGAACGGGTCCGGAAGGCGGGCTTATCTGACCGCATCACGGTGAAACTTGAAGACTTCCGCGACCACCAAGGCCAGTATGACAAGTGTGTCTCCATCGAGATGATGGAAGCGCTGGGCCATAAATACCTCCCGGCCTTTTGCACCTCCATCGGTCGACTGCTGAAACCCGAGGGCCTGGCGGCCTTCCAGTATATCACCTGCCCCGATAGTCGTTACGACGAGTTCCGCCGCGGCGTCGACTTCATCCAGAAGCACATTTTTCCGGGGTCGTTACTGCTCTCCATCAATCGCGTGAATCAGCTCATGACGAAGGAAAGTGGCTTCCAGCTGCATCGCCTCGAGGAGTTTGGCCTGGACTACGCACGTACGCTCGATGCCTGGTGCCAAGCCTTCGAGACGCATCTGGATCAAGTCCGTGCCATGGGCTTCGATGAACGCTTCATCCGTAAGTGGCGCCTCTACTTCCGCTACTGCGAAGCCGCCTTCGCGCACCGCAACATCGGCGTCGTCCAAGCCCTTTACGTTCGTCCTAACCACCCTGCCCTTTAATATGAAAACTCGCAACGCCCTCATCGCCTACTTCGTCCTCGTCCTCGCTGCCATGACCTGGGTGTCATGGTATGCCTGCACCGCCCCCACCATCACGTCACTGCCGCAATACGCTGCCCTCACGGGCAAGGCTGGCCTCAACGTTGTGGATGGCTACGTCACCGTCTGTAGCGAGCCTTGGGGCCTCGCCACGATGTTCGACGCCTACTTTGGCTTCCTCGCCTTCTGGCTCTACGTCGCTTGGCGCGAACGCTCTGGGCTGGCACGCGTGCTTTGGCTCGTGGCGCTGATGACCCTCGGTAACTTTGCCATCGCCGCCTATGCGCTCGCCTGCCTCTTCAAGGCTCCGGCGGACGCTCGCCTCGAAACGATTTTCTTCACCCGCAAGCAGGCCTAATGGGGAAACTCCGAGATTGGCTCAAACGTAAGGTCAGCGACCCATTGCTCGCGCTGCTCGCACGCGGCCTTTCCCCCCATGACCTTTCCTTGGCCGTCGTTGTAAGCCTCGGCCTAGCGATCAACCCGATTATCGGGACGACCACCGTGCTCTGCCTCGTGGCGGGCAGGCTCTTCCGCCTGAACCACCTCGTGATGCAGACGATTAATCACGTTAGTTACCCCCTGCAGATCGTGCTCCTCATTCCGTTCGTCCGCCTCGGCGAACTGGTCACGGGCGCGGACCCCCTCCCGCTCAGCTGGGACCTACTGATTGAAGAATTCCAAAAGTCCTTCTGGGGCTTTGTCGCCAAATTCGGCATGGCTTATGTGCATGGCCTCTTGGGGTGGGTATTAGTCGTGCCCCTGGCGGGCTTGGGCCTCTACCTTCTTCTAGTCCGCGTCTTTCGCCGAATCTGCCCACCCCCCGACTCTCCCTCTCCATGAATCCCAGCCCCCTCGGACAACTCCTCTTCGATTTCCTCTACATTCTAGTCTTAGCAGGGATTTTCTTCACGGCGACTTGGGTCGTGGCCAAATTACTTAATAACTGGTCGATCGTCGATGTCGCCTGGTCCTACGGCTTTGCACTCGTTGGCCTTTGGATCCTCACCTCCTTCCCTTGGAACGCCCGTGACCCGTTCCTGTGGCTGGCGGCGGCGACGACCGTCTGGAGTTTGCGTCTCGGGTCGCACCTAGCGATTCGCGTCCTCGGACACCTCGACCGCGAAGACGGTCGCTACCTGAAGATGCGCGCGGAGTGGGGTAAGTGGACGGGGCTCAAGATGTACCGCTTCTACCTCTATCAAGCCGTGGCGCTGGCCTTACTGCTCCTACCTCTAATATCCGCGGCAGGGACCACGCCCAAGGAAGCCGGCCACATGGCCGCTTGGCATTGGACTGGCCTTTTCATCTTCGCCTTGGGGATGCTGGGCGAAGGGGTCGCCGACGCCCAACTCGCCGCCTTCAAGCGCCAGCCCGACAACCGTGGAAAAGTCTGCGCTACTGGTCTCTGGGCCTGGACGCGCCACCCCAATTATTTCTGCGAATGGCTCATCTGGATCGGCTTCGCCTTGCTGGCCTTCAACTCAAGCTACTGGGGCGTCCCGGGATTCGCCTGCGCCGGCGTCATGTACTACCTCCTCACCCGGGTGACGGGGATCCCCCTCACGGAAGCCCAGCTCTTGGCATCGAAGGGGCCGGCTTACGCCGACTACCAAAGTCGGGTACCGGCCTTCTGGCCACGGAAGCCCAAGTCGTAATTTCTGGTGGTCCGGGTTGCCACCGAGAAGGAAAACGGCACTTTTCAGGGCGTGCCGCTCATCGACACCATCCTCGCCAAAGACCTCCTTCCCGACGGTGCCATCCGCTGGGGGATTCGCCGTCTGCTTAAACAGCGACTCCAAGTTGAACGCCCTGAAGATAACGTCGAGCGCGCGCGCCAAGTCGACCGCTTCGCCGCACAACTGCGCTCGCTACCCGTCGCCGTTGAAACCCAAGCCGCCAATGAGCAGCACTACGAAGTACCGGCCGCTTTTTATAAACTCTGCCTTGGTCCCCGCCTAAAATACTCCTCGTGCTTTTACACCACGGGATCAGAAACCATCGCCCAAGCCGAGGAAACGATGCTAGCGCTCACCTGTAAACGTGCCGAGCTGGCCGACGGGATGGAGATCCTCGAACTCGGTTGCGGCTGGGGCTCGCTGACCCTGTGGATGGCCGAGAAATACCCTAACGCCCGCATCACCGCCGTCTCTAACTCCGCCTCCCAGCGCGCGTACATCGAGGGCGCATGCGTTCAGCGTGGCTTTCGCAACGTCCGTATCATCACGCAGGACATGAACCTCTTCGCCGCCGAAGCTAGCCGATTTGACCGGGTGGTTTCCGTCGAGATGTTCGAGCACATGAAGAACTGGGCGGAGCTCATGCGCCGCATCGGTAGCTGGCTCAAGCCAGGCGGAAAGCTCTTCTTTCACGTCTTTACGCACCGCGACATCGCCTACCACTTCGAGCCTAAGGACGGCTCCGACTGGATGTCCCGGCACTTCTTCACGGGCGGCATCATGCCCTCCAATGACCTGGCGATGCGCTTCCAGGATGACCTCAAGCTCGAGACGCACTGGGAAGTCGAAGGCCGGCACTACGGCCAAACGGCTGAGCACTGGCTACAGAACACCGATACCCACCGCGCGGAGGTCCTGCGAATCTTTGCGGAGACCTACGGCCCAGAGCATGCCCGCAAATGGCTGGCCTACTGGCGCGTCTTCTTCATGGCCTGCGCCGAGCTCTGGAATTTCCGGGGTGGCGCGGAGTGGATGGTTTGCCACTACCGCTTCGCTAAGAAGTAAGCCCTGCAAGTCCACGTTTGCCTCCGGGCCTTTCCGGCGTTTGCTCGGCACATGCAGAGCTACGAAGAGAATGGCGTGCCCATGGAACGATGGCAGATCGGTGCGTCGACCTATGAGACCTGCCTCACGCGCGGCGCCCGGCTGCTCCGCTGGCGCTTGAGCCTTCCCACCGGCAACCGGGAAATCCTGCATTGGCCGGCCGGGGCGGACTTCGCGCCAGACAAGATTGGCCTCGTCCGCGGCGGTAACCCTATCCTCTTTCCGTTCATGGGCCGCAACTATGCGGACGGCGAAAAGTTCGTCTGGAAAGATGCGGACGGCGTTAAACGCCCAATGCCCCAGCATGGCTTCGCCCGCGACTGTCGGTTTGAAATCATCGAAAGCAGCGACCGCCATGCGCTCGTGCGCATGGTACCCGACGACCGGGCCCGCGCGTGCTACCCGTTTGCTTACGAATTCCGCATCCGCTACGAATTTCGCGAACTCTTCCTGCGCTGCACCTTCGAGTTCGAGAACCAAGCTAGCCACCCCTTGCCCTGGTGCGCTGGGCATCACTTCTACTTCACCCTCCCGTGGCACGCGGGCCTCAGCCGGCACGACTACCTGCTGAAGATTGGCTCCAAGAAACAGTGGCGCCACGCCGCCGACGGTAAACTCATCCCCTTTGGTGAACTCAAGGGCCGGAGCGAGTTTGCCTTCGACGACCCACACCTACCGGACTGTATTTTTACGAACCTCAAGGATGCGACCGTTTCCTTCGGCCCGCGCTCGGGCGAAGAGAACCTCACCGTGAAGGTAGGGGAAGAACCGATTCCCGATGCCTGGACGACCATCGTCACCTGGACCCCCGACGCGGAAGCGCCGTTCTATTGTGTCGAACCCTGGATGGGCCCACCCAATAGTCCCGAACACAAGAACGGGCTCCGTTTTGCGGAGCCCGGTCGGGTCGAGACCTTCGTCACCGAGGTCTCCTTACTGTAAGCGACCAGCGGTCGCTGACGGCTTACTTGTTACCCGCGTTACTGATTGGCAGACGGGTGCCTGGCGCCTTCTTCGTCGGTGTCTTGGTGGCCGCTGGCTTAGCGGCGGGGGTCGTCACAGCAGGAGCCGGGACAAGGCCACCATTGTCGATGACGACGGGACCGTTGGTGAAGGCGGGGGCTCCATCGGAGACAGGGCTAGGGGCCTTATCTGGGCCTAAGCAGCCGACGAGGAATAAAGAAAGAGCGGAGAGAACGAACAGGTTGCGTGCCATGACGGTGGAGTTAGGTTGCACGGACTTTACCGAGCATGACCTCCCGCTCAAGCGCAGATTCTCATCCCCGCGTGCTCTTCATTTGCACGGGTAACTTCTATCGGAGCCGCCATGCGGAGGCCCTGTTCAACTGGCACGCCCACCGCGACGGGCTGCCTTTTCGGGCCTTTTCCCGTGGACTCTTGACTTCCATGGTGGCCGACGAGCCGACCCGGATTTCCGTCGATACGCGGGCTCGGCTCAAGCACCTGGGCATCCCCGAAGACCATACCGGGCCCGAGCCGGTCCAACTGCGACCAGAAGACCTCGCCCGGGCCCACCGCTCCATCGCCCTGAAAAAAGACGAGCATTACGCCATGATGCTGAAGGCTCACCCCGAGTGGGCCGACCGGATCGACTACTGGCAAGTCCACGACATCGACTGCGCCCACCCGGCAGACGCGCTCCCCCAGATCGAGGCTCAAGTCCTCAGTCTGGTGGAATCGCTCCGTAAGAATGGGTAGGGCGGCTTAGGCCGTTGCGCCTGCATCTGCGCGGCGCAAGGACTCGAGCATCTCAGCCGCTTCCTTGAGAAGCGTACGCAGTTCGACCATCGTTTCGGCACCCACATCTGCTTTGGTCAACGCGGCTTCCTTCAAGGATTCCGAGCGGGAGGCTAATTCCTTGGCCAGCTCATGTGCCGCGGTGATGGTCCGGGCCTTGAGCTCGCGGGTGTGCGCATCGAGGCGGGCCGCCAGCTTATCGATATCCGAACCTAGCGTACGGCTCTTCTCCTTTAACTCAGCGGCGAGGATACGGGCGTCTGGGACGCGACGGAGGTCTTGGACGAGGCCAATTTTTTCGAGGGACCAGATGATCCACTTCGTCGGGTCGAACTGCCAAGCCTTCACGCCATTACGGTAGTCGTGCTGGAACTCGTGGTGGTAGTTGTGGTAACCTTCACCGAAAGTGAGCAGAGCCACGGCGCCAGAGTCGCGGGCGCTGTGGGTGGTCGAGTAAGGTCGACGGCCAATCATATGGCAGAGCGAGTTGATACAGAAGGTACCCTGCTGCACGACCACCGTACGAAGGAGCCCGGCGATGAGGAAGGCGGCCAGGGCGGTCATCCAGGGGGACTCGTAGCCATTGAAGGAACCCCACGCCCAGCCCAAGAGGGTCGGGGTGATGAAGCCGACGGTGAGACCAATCCATTGGACGTAGCGGTGCTGCCACATCACGAGCGGGTCGGCCTGGAGATCCTTCACGTTAGTGACCGGGGGCTTGGGCTTCAGGCGGAAGAGCAACCAGCCAATATGGGCGTAAAAGAAGCCTTTCGAGATATCGTACGGGTCTTCGTCTTCATCGACATGCTTATGGTGAATCCGGTGGTCGGCGGACCAATCTAGGGCGGAATTCTCAAAGGAAGCCGCGCCGAAAAGGAGGACGAAGAGCTTCACCGGCCACTTGGCCTTGAAGGAGATGTGCGAAAAGAGGCGGTGGTAGCCTAGGGTGATACCAAAGCCGGTGGCGTAGTAATAGAAAACGAACAACGCCCAGATGAAGGCCCACCCCTGCACCTTACCGGGGTCACCTGCGGCCAAGTGATACTGATTCCAGAGGAACCACGGCACCACGGTCAGAGATAACAAGGCCGTACCGATCAAGAAAATGGAGGTGACCCATTCGATACGGTAGATCGGAAAATTCCTAAACTTCATATATGCCGAGGTTGCGGAGCAGAATCGGCAGAGGCGAGACGAATCGAGGCCGTGGAAAAACGCCCTTTTCGTTTATTTAGCATCATCACTGTCGCAAAAACACATCAAAAAATGCGTTTTTCGAGTAATGCTCCGCATTAGCAAACGGACTTTAAAATCACTCCCCGCGGGCACGCCGACGGCCGAGCGAATTCTTCACCGCAAAGATTCGCACCGGCTCACGCGTCTTCACCCACACATTCTTCTCCTTTAATAATTTCGGGGGTAAGCTCTGGCAAGCATCGCCAAACGAAGTCACCGGCACACGTTCACCCTTCGGCGTGTTATTAAAATCCGAAGCCGTTGCAGCGATCTTTTCGGCAACCTCGCGCGGATCGTCGTCTTCAAGGATTTGCACGACCCAACCGACGAGGTCCTTCGGGAGCCCTTCCTCGGGTTCGCTGATTAAGACGAGGTGCTGCTTCTTGGCCGGCTTCTCGCGCTCGACGGCGTCTTCGGCGGCGGCTTCGCGAATCTGGTTAAGGATAGCGGCCGCCAAACGGACATCCACGCCGTTTTCTTTGAGGACTTTTTGGACGAGTTCGATGTCTACCTTGGCCATAGGCCCCTAACAGAGACCAAGCCCACCCGCATGGGAAGCCGGAGTTATTCCCACCCGACGAAGCTTAGGGCAGCACGCGGTGCTGCCCCTACCTAAACTCCCTCTCCCCCTATCCCCCATCTCCAATCCCCTAACTCTCAATACCTTGCCTCCCCCTCCTTTCCGCCCCTTAACCAAGGCGATGCCGGAACAGACTAAAGTCATGGGAAAGGATTGGGCGGATGCTCGCCGGGAGGGGAGCGTCGAGCGGTTACGCCTGACGCTGCAGACCGCCCTCGCGAACCAGACGGCCCTGACCTTCGAACTCGGCTGCGGCCATGGGCATTGGTTGGCCGCCTACGGCGCAGCGTATCCTGCGGAATTCTGCGTCGGCATCGACCTTGTCACCCATCGCGTCGAACGCTCACAGCGCAAGCAGGCACTGGGTAAGCTGGATAACGTCGTGTTCCTCAAGGCCGAAGCGACCGAGTTCCTCGACGCTTTACTGCCCACGCAGCAACTAGCGAAGGTCTTCATCCTCTATCCAGATCCTTGGCCCAAGAAGCGGCACCAGAAAAACCGCTTCATCAATGCGGCGAACCTCGATCGCCTCGCTGACCATGCCATCGCTGGAGCCACGTTACATTTTCGTACCGACTCGGAAGCCTATCATGAATGGACACGCGAGCACCTCGCGGCGCATCCTCGGTGGCAACTCGTGGAGGGAACGCCTTGGCCCTTTGAGCAGAAGACCTTCTTCGAGGATATGATGAAAGCGAAGCGAGATTTACTCGCGGTTCGCTTACCTTAATTAGGTCAATCTTTGCCCCATCGGGGCACGGTTAAAATCTGGTGCGGGTCCCGCTTTCCCTTGCCTACTTAATAATCATATCTAGTCATTTAACCGTGAAGTCCTTCCGCCACACCCGCATCACTTTTACGATTGGCCCGGCCACCGAGTCCGAGGCCAATTTAGAGGCGATTATCAAAGCCGGGGCCGATGTGGTCCGCCTCAATATGGCCCACGCTGACCACGCCTGGGTTCGGGCCACCGTCGCCCGGGTGCGTAAAGTCAGCCAAAAGCTCGGTAAGGAATTGGCGGTGATGATGGACATTAAAGGGCCCGAAATTCGGACCGGTGCCCGCACCGAGCCGACCCAGTTGGCGACCGGTCAGCTGGTCGACGTCTCTGGCTCCACCGACACGAAGGCCGACGGAGATATCCTCGTTATCCCGACCAACTACCCGAAAATGATCTCAGCGGTCCCAGTTGGTGGCGTTGTCCTCGTTGACAATGGCCTCATCCAACTGCGCGTGCTGGAACAGCGGTCCGACCGACTCCGTTGTAAAGTCGAACAGCCCGGCCCGCTGGGTAGCCGCCGCCACATCAATCTCCCGGGCGTCAAAGTCGACCTCCCTGCCCTGACCGATAAGGACCGGGCTGACGTCGCCGTCGGCTGTGAAGTCGGGGTCGATTTCTACGCCCTATCGTTCGTTCGCGAGGCCGCCGACGTCGACGCACTGCGCGCCCTGCTCCTCGAGCATCACTCGAAGGCGCACATCATTGCCAAGATCGAAGACCAGTCGGCCATCGAACACCTCGGCGACATTCTCCGCACCACGGATGCCCTCATGGTGGCACGTGGTGACCTCGGCATCGAAATCCCTTACGAGACCCTCCCGCTCATCCAACGCAAGGCCGTTGCCATGGCCATCGCCGCCCGCAAGCCAGTCATCGTCGCGACGCATATGTTGGAGTCGATGATTCAGAACCCCGTGCCGACCCGGGCCGAGGTGACCGATATCTCCAACGCTGTCTTGGAGCTGGCCGACTCGGTCATGCTTTCGGGCGAAACGACGACGGGCAAGCACCCCATCCGCTGCGTCGAAGTGATGTCCCGCATTGCCTCGACGACGGAACGCGAACTTCCCGTCGTGCTCTCGCCAGAACAGCCTAACGAGACCCCAAAAATCAAGCTCCTCCGCGCCGCCGCCGGCCTGGCCCAAGACCTTGGCAACGCCGGTATCATCGCGTTCACGCGCAATGGCGATGTCCCGCGCACGCTCTCTTCACTTCGCGCGGCGGGCTCGCCCATCTTCGCGTTCATGGAAGAGGAAGCCGTCCACCGGAAGATGTCCCTACTCTGGGGCGTTTCGTCCTTTCAGATGCCCTTCAGCCCGATGGCCGATGAGAACATCACTGCCGCGCTGGTCCGCCTCCGCAACGAAGGCTTCTGCCAACCCGGCGAGGTTCTCGTGATCGTGACCAATGTAATCCTCGGGCCGCAGGTCATCGATTCTGTCCAGCTCCGCGCAGTCCCGCCGCCCGAAGGCACGGAGTTGAGTTAAGGGAAGGCAGGGAGCGACGGCACCATGTGCCGTGCTCGGTGCAAAAGTGCAAAATGGCCTACGGCCTGTGCAAAGGTGCAAACGTGAGGGAGCGGATGAAGCCTAGATGCGAGCGGATGCCGGACACCGGTTTTCGCCTCAATTGCTAATCAACCATCCAACTACCCAACGAATCAACCGTTGGCCTCAAAATACCGCTTCGCCAACGCCTGTGTGCCGCAGTCGCCATCGCCAGTAGTGACGACGTCGTCGTAGAGTTTTGCCGCGAGCTCGAGGCCGGGCAGCGAGAGTTTCTGCTCGCGGCAGACCTCCAGCGCGAGGCCGATGTCTTTTACGAAATGCTTCACGTAGAAGCCGGGCGCAAAGTCGCCCTTGAGTACGCGGGGAGCAAGGTTGAGTAACGCCCAGCTCGAAGCACCGCCACCGGAGAGCGCCTTCAGCACCGCTTCCAAATCGAGGCCGTTGGCACGCGCGAACGCCAAGGCTTCGGCCATCGCCACCATGCCCGAGGCAATGGCAATCTGGTTCGCGAGCTTGCAGAGCTGGCCAGTACCAGGGCCACCCTGCAAAGAGATGGTCTTACCCATGGCCTCGAAGAGCGGGCGCGCTTTTTCAAAATCCGCAGCAGCACCGCCCACCATGATGGTGAGCGTCGCCTCACGCGCCCCACGATCGCCGCCAGAGACAGGCCCATCCAAGGGCAAACAGCCCTGCGCGGTCGCCGCCGCTGCCAGCTTGCGAGCCAACGAAGGGCTGGAGGTCGTCATATCGATGAGTAGGCAGCCCGGACGAGCCGCGCTCAGGAAACCCTGCCAGACCTCTTCGACGTCATTTGGATAACCGACCATGGAGATGGCGGCGTCCGCCCCCTGCACCGCCGCGGTGGGGGAGTCCGCCCAATGCGCGCCGAGCGCGAACAGGTCCTCGGCCTTGGCCTTGGTGCGGGTGTAGACCGTGACCTCATGGCCAGCCTTCAGCAGGTTGACCACCATGCTCTTGCCCATAACCCCAGTGCCGACGAACGCGATTTTCATAGGCGCAGTGAAAGGGCTAACTTGGGCGATGGCAAATAGGTAGGGGGAGAGTCGAGGGGGGAGTCGAGGACTGCGTCGAGGGCGGAGTCGAGGACTGAGTCGAGGACAGGGTCGAGGACTGCGTCGAGTGCGGAGTCGAGGGCGGAGTGTGGGAATAGGCCCTTGAGTCGACGAAACGCAAACGAGGCCGACCTGCCTCGAGACCGCTTGCCCTTCCCTACGAAATCACCGAGCCTCCGGATATGGCCTCGGCTCCTCTTTCCGTCAGCGAACTTTCCGATGTCCTCAAGGGGCACGTGAACGGTCTCGGCACGATTGAGGTGCAGGGCGAAATCTCGGGCTACAAGACCTACCCTTCTGGCCACCACTACTTCTCGCTTAAAGACGCCGAGGCCAAGGTCGACTGCGTGCTTTACAGTTTTCAGGCCCGCTGGATCAAAGTCCCGCTCCGCGATGGTATGAGCATAGTGATGAAGGCTAAGGTCGATTTCTACGGTAAGAGCGGGAAGCTTTCCCTCATCGTCGACTCGCTCAAGCCCGCCGGCGAAGGCGACCTGTTCAAAAAGTTCACTGAGCTCCTCGCGAAGCTAAAAGCCGAAGGGCTCTTTGAGGACTCGCTCAAGCGCCCGCTGCCCGAGTTTCCGAAGACGGTGGCATTCGTGACGTCTGAGATTGGCTC
>Ga0114966_10000657_pt1 | contig 33243 bp, 30 predicted proteins | sample M_130207_XF_Meta_FD_87029 | JGI IMG/M metagenome (GOLD analysis project Ga0114966, IMG submission 87029) | Freshwater microbial communities from Lake Montjoie, Canada to study carbon cycling - M_130207_XF_MetaG | ecosystem: Environmental > Aquatic > Freshwater > Lake | place: Lake Montjoie... | reverse complement strand
CGGTGCTCAGAAGATCGTCGGCCTGCGCTTTGAACTCGGGGGTGTATCGCTTGCGGGGTGCTAGGTTCATGAATTTTCGATTCTGTAGGTTCTTGGTCCAGAAATCTAGAGCACCTCACTGAACCTTCCCCCTGGAAGCGGGTTCTCCCTCGTTACCAAGTCGAATCTTCACCGCCCCATGATCCAGTCACAAACCGCCCTTCTTACATCGAGCGGGTATCGAAGGCTGGTCAGGAGATCGTTTGCAATTGACCGTTTCAATTCGTTGGGAAGATTGCTAATCGCAAATAGCCGACTCTTTGGAATGTGCTGTGGCATGGTGCTGTTACCGCTAGCTACAATTTCGTCGGCTGTGGCAGCAAAGTGGACTCGACTACGGCTTGTTCTGTAGCGCAGCATTTGTTGCTCGGCAGCAGGTTCATCGTGAAGCAACAGCTGCAAAAACGCTAGATAGCGCTCAATGGCAGTTGAGTTCCTGAATCTTGGCTCTCGGGTGAGATTCAACAACCCGTGCGCCGCGGGATGCTGCGCGATGCTTGTCCTAGCATCGAAATGCACGGTTGCCGGGCCAACTTGGTCCGACGCAGGGCGTCGGTTTGTGGTCTCCACGGATATGTTGATCGGCGTGTCTTCAAAACGAACTCTGATCCCCCGTTTCGCAAGCAGGTCGATCACATAGGCGTTCTCCACCCTGTCGTTCACATTGGTTACATCTGGCACCACCTCGGAGGGTTGGCATTCAAGAAGACGGGCCAATTCGCGAATGGTAGGGCGATTCGGCAAGGTTAGCGTTCTTTCCGCAGTTGGTTCGCTCGTGCCTTGCCCCGGGGCAGCGGTGAGAATCGCAGCTTGGCCTTGAATTGCGACGGGCTTGAATATCGTGATTCGACAATCCCGCTGTTGAGCAAACTCCTCGGCTAACTCGATCGGTAGCACTGACGAACGGGACAATGCTTGTCCACTATCCAGGGTTTGCGTGCGTTGATCGAGCAACTCTCTTAGATCCACAAGGACGCTCTCGACATCAAGACCGAGTCGCTTTGCGAGATTCGCAACCGTCAGATCAGAAGGCGAATAAAACGCCACAGTCGATTGCGTTGTCGCGATCTCGGGCAGTGTTTGAACCGGTTCTTCATCAAACACATCCATCGGACGAAGAGGATGTGTCACCGGAAACGACAAAGCCCATTCACTTCCAGAAGCACCACTTGTTTCCGGTCGCCCAAGCTGCTTCACCAAGGCTTGAATCTCGTTTCGCAGTGACTGTGCCAATCCCTGTGTTTCACCGGCCACGAAGATGAGGAAGCCGGTGGCGCGGCTGGCACAAAGATAGAGAATCCTTCTGGCACGCCACATTTCGTTCTCATCAGCATCAGTGGCTTCTTTGGGCGGGATAGCTCGCTCCTCCCATCGGTTCATGGCTGCTGGCACGCCCTCAATCACCACCACCGGATACTCCTGCCCTTTGACGTATTTATCTACCAGGTCCATCGCCTCTTCCGTGCAGCAATTGTGATAGGTAAAGCCGGATAACTGTTCGTAATCAAACAGAGAGTCTTCTGGCGAAAAGCGCACCCACAAAACTTCTTGTGAGCCAAGGTGTGTTTCCGCAAGTTGAGCGTAAGCATCGGCTGAGGACTCGTGAAGTGTCGCCGTGAAAAACCAATGGTTAGCAGGATGCGAATCGTTACGCAGTTGTAGAGAAACATTCTCTCCGACCTTGTTAGAATACTGCCGCACTTCCAGTCCAAAGCCATCCTCCATCTCCTCGCGTTTTGGCAAGATTTTTGGGCCATTGAGAGCGAACCACCGAAACATAATGGACAGCCCCGCACAAAACACCGGAAAGGGATTTCTGTAGTTGCGGTTCAATCTCCGCGTATGGCTAGAAAAGTTCACGCCTTGAATCAACTGTGCCTTTCTTCCGACGATACGAAGCTTTTGAAGCCGGTCACAGGCAATGGCTAGATAGTGCGGACGGTCGATGTCCGAGTCTTTAAGCCATTCAGCGACTCTTTGCTGGGATACGAGATCAAGATCATGCGCTTCGTCTATCAACAGGACGTTGCAGTCCGGGGCGATGGTTCCATTCCATCGGCGGAACACGGGTTCATTGAAGCGAAGTTCACTTGCATCATTGAGGGCGCTGAATTCACGGCGGTAGCGTTCCCAAAATGAACGCAGAACATCCACCTGCTTTTGCTTTAGCGCGACTGCGTGGATGACGCGTTCCATAAGCGGAGGCAATGCCAGTTCAGCCGCTCTTTCCTCGAAGGAATCCAATCGACGAGAGAAAGCCGCAAGGTCTGTTTCGTCCAAAGCAACCTCTCGATCCGTTGCGAGCACAAACAACGCATAGGCAAGAACCCCACTCTTTCCCATGCCAGCAGTGCCGTTGATAGCCCAATGGTTTTTTGCTGGGGCGAATTCTTTATACAAGTTCAAATCGAGTGCATTCCGACTCCGCGCAATGAACGGAATAGCATCACTTATGGGCGGATGGCCCACGTTTTCATCTCTCAAGCCAAGCCGGAGTTGCGAAAGCAGTGCGGATTGCTCGACGCGCAAAACCTTTCTATTGCTTATCGCTTGGAGAAAGTATTCAGCAGACGACAGGTGCAATCCCAGTTGAGGATTGACCGGGTCAGGCACGTACGTTGTGTCCGAATAGTTGCTGACGACACAAGCCTCGATCTTCAGCGGACGTCCCGCACGCTTGAACCCCGAGAAGAAATGGATGAGTGCAATGGCATGGTTAATAACCTGTTTCCGTGCATCCTTCGCCCTAGTTTCCCTAGTGTGCGGGTTCCAATAGTCAACAAGCCAAGGCTGCTGGGCAAGAGGACGATTACCGTTTTCACCTCGAACAGGACACCCCTTGCATTCGATAATGAAAAGCGTGTCCAAGTCACCGTCCCTAACATGAATCAGATGATCAATTTCATAGCCCAGAGCACGATCCCCCAAATCCGGCCTGAACACGGGGATCCCGGACAGAACGCTACAAGGAAACCGCTGACGAAGTTGTTCGCCGTATGTGTCCTCAAAACGTGGCATGAAATAGGGGGAGAAAGGGAGCGATTTTAGAGTATCGCTTTTTTGATCGCGAGAAGGGGTTATGCGGGATTGATCGAGGTCAGGAAGCTAAAGCTCCTTCGGCAGGTTGGGCGTCTTGCCGTGACCGCATTTCGGCGCGCACGCGTTCGCCGAGACTTTTCAAGTAGGCGAGCCGTTCCGCGCGGCTCATGGCGTTGAGTTTTTGACTGGCCGCTTCGCGCCACTTGCGCGACTCGGCGACGGCATCAAACGTCTTGGTCTTGGTTTCCATAGATCAGTTCCAGTGGGTTCACGATACGGACGGGCGACCAGCCCTGCAACAGATTGACGGCGTTGAAGCCCGCCGAGCGTTGCACGTTGACGAGGTGGCGGAAGTTCCAACTCACAAGGTAATCGTGCCGCGCCACGGTGCAGGCGGCGACGTGCCGCGCGTCGTCGGCGTATTTGGGCGTGACGACGCCTTGCGCAAGATAGGCGGCGGCGAGTTGATCCATTTCGTCGGTGAGATCGAAGACGTTCTCGGGAGTGAAGGAACGCTGGAACAAGTCGCGGACGCGCCCGGGTGCCTGGGCCAGTTCCTCGGCGGCGACCAGCGAGGTGAAGAAGCGCCATTGGCCCGCCTCCATCTGCCGCCAAAGCTCCTGGGTCGGGTCTTTCCATTCGTCGTCGAAGTAGCCGCCGAGCACGGAGGTATCGAGGTAGAGGCTGGGCACGGGCATGGCGTGAGCATTGCAGACAGAGGCAGGAAGTCGAGCCGTGGGCTACATCGCATGGCGCATCAAGGCGCGGCGGGCGGAACTGGAAGCGGGCTTCACGCTCGAAAAGGCGAAAGTGGAGGCGATGAAGGCCCGGCTTTCTGCGCGGCTGCACGAGCATTTCCAGCGGCGCGACCGGCTGCGGCTGGTCATCGGCTATCGCCGGAAGGAACGCCGTGAGCGCCGGCGGTCTTTACGCCGCGCCGACGGGTTCGACGGTGCTGCGCTTGAGCGAGTGGCGGATGAAATTTGAGCCGAGGTCCCAGATCGGGCCGGGGAAGCTGCGGCACTCGGTGAGGACGGCGTCGAGGGCGGTGACGAAGCGGTCGATCTCGCGCTCCCCGATGATCAGGGGCGGGAGGATTTTCAGCACGTCCATGGCGTGCCCGGCGATCTGCGTGAGGATGCGGTGCTTTTGGAAAAGGGAGGTCACGAGCATCTGCGCGAACAGCTCGTGCTCGACTTTGTGGAGGAGCTTCCAGCCCATCTTGAGGGCCAGCTCGCGGGGTTCGTGGAATTCGATAACGATCATCAGGCCGAGCCCGCGCACTTCCTTGATGAGCGAATGTTTTTCTTTCAGCGCGTCGAGGCGGCGCATCAGTTCGGTGCCGTGGGTGCGGGCGCGCTCGACGAGGTTTTCGTCGTCGAGCACCTGGAGCGTGGCGAGGCCGGCGGCCATGGCGAGGTTGTTGCGGCCAAAGGTGGACGAGTGGACCACGCAGCGGTCGAGGCGGCTGAAGGTTTTCTGGTAAATGGCGCGGCGCGTGATGACGGCCGCGACGGGGACGTAGCCGCCGCTGAGCGATTTCGCGACGGTGATGATGTCGGGCTCCAGTCCCCAGTGCTCGAAGCCCCACCAGCGTCCGGTGCGGCCGAGGCCGGTCTGCACTTCGTCGCAGATGAGCAGCGTGCCGTGCGCGCGGCAGAGGCGCTGGGCTTGCTGGTAGAAATCGCCGGCGGGGAAATACACGCCTTTGCCCTGCACCGGCTCGATAAGCAGCGCGGCGATGTCGCGTTTGGCGAGCAAGGTTTCGAGCGCGGCGAGATCGCCCATTTTGATCCGCGTGCAGTTTTCCAGCAGCGCCCCGAAGCCCTCGCGAAAGCTCTCGTCGCCCATGACGGAGAGCGCGCCATTCGAGAGTCCGTGGAAGGCCTTTTCCAGCGAAACGAGCCCGGTGCGCCCGGTCGCGGCGCGGGCGAATTTGATCGCGCCCTCCACGGATTCCGCACCCGAGTTGCAAAAGAAAACGGCATCGAGATGCGGCGGCGTCTTTTTCAGCAGCGCCTCGGCGAGCAGGCCGCTGAGGAGCGAGCAATCCATCTGCACCATGTTGGGCAGATCCAACTCGAGCAAGTCGCGGAGCGCGCTCTGCACGGCGGGGTGGTTGCGACCGATGTTGAAGACGGAGTAGCCGCTGAGGAAGTCGAGGTAGTCGCGCTCGTCGAGGTCGTAGAGGTAGGCGCCCTGCGCGCGGGCATAGACGTGGTCGAAGCCGATGATGCGCTGCACGCGGACGAGCGTGGAGTTCAGGTGCCGCTCATGCAGCGCGTAGTTTTCGCCAAGGCGGGCGGTGACGAGGCCCTTGAGGTCGAGCGGCATGAGCGGGGACGTTACGTGGGTTCGCGTGGTTGGCGAGCGGAGAAACCGCACTGCGGCCCATCCGATGAACGCCGAATTCCCCGGGGCTCGACCAGCCACCGAAGCGCGTCCCACCGCGCTACTTGATGCTGACCCACGTGCCGATGGGCACCTCGGAAAAGAGCCGTCGCGCCACTTTTCCCGGCAGGCGCACACAGCCGTGGGCGGCCGGTGACGCGGCCTTTGTGCAGTCCAAAGGCTTGGCAACTCAGGCGCATGAAATAGGGCATTTTGGCATCTTCATAAATCGATGAGATGTGGTCGCGGCGTTGGTCGGTCACCACGTATTCGCCGGGCTTCGAGGCAAAGCCCGCGCGCCCTTCGTCGGCGGGAGGAAGAGTCGGAGAGACCCAGGCGGATCTGCGCGGAGTTTCTCGCGCCAAGCCGCGGGTTGCCAGCGACCGGAAGCGGAATATGAGTGGGCCATGCATGAGCTTGGCAAAGCGCTTTTTTCCGTCGGACTCGTTCTGGTCGTGGTGGGTGGCATCCTGTGGAAAACGGGCGGCCTGGGCTGGCTGGGAAGGTTGCCGGGCGACGTCTTTGCGGAAGGGAGAAGTTCGACATTCTATTTCCCGATCGTGACCTGTGTCGTGGTGAGTCTGGTGCTCACGCTGGTCGGCTGGCTCTTGCGGCGGTGAGGGCGGACGGAACGGGCCGCTTTCCTTTTTTTTGGAGCGAGGTTTTACTGCGGCGTGTTGGAAATCAAAGACCTCGTGGTGAATTACGGATCGATCGGCGCGCTGCACGGCATTTCGCTGAAAGTGGCACAGGGAAGCATCGTCACGCTCGTGGGCGCGAATGGTGCGGGCAAGACCACGACGTTGCGAACGATCTCGGGAATCGTGCCGGCGAAGTCGGGGACGATTTCCTTTGCCGGCGAGGACATCACGAATCAACCGCCGCACCGGATCGTGGCCCGCGGGCTGGCGCAGTCGCCGGAGGGGCGGATGGTTTTCGCCAATCTGACCGTGATGGAGAACCTCCAGATGGGTGCATACCTGCGCCGGGACCGGGCGGGCATCGCGAAGGATCTGACCTATATCTTCGGGATTTTTCCGCGGCTGAAGGAGCGCGAAAAACAAACGGCCGGGACGTTGAGCGGCGGGGAGCAGCAGATGCTGGCCATCGGCCGCGCGCTGATGAGCAAACCCACGTGCCTGATGCTCGACGAGCCGTCGCTGGGGATCGCGCCGCTGCTCGTGAAGACGATTTTTGAAAAGATCGTGGAGATCAATCGTGAGCTGGGACTGACGATCCTGCTCGTGGAGCAAAATGCCAATCTGGCGCTCGAAGTTTCGCACTACGGCTATGTGCTGGAGACAGGCCGGATCATCCTCGAAGACCAATGCGCGGCGCTGCGGGAAAATGAAGAGGTGCGCGCGGCGTATCTCGGAGGATGATAAAACGAATTAATGGACGCGCGCGCTAATCTGTGGCAAGGAAGCCTCTAAATTCATCACCTTATGAAAAACTCCACTCTCTTCGCCCTCGGTTCCGCCCTCGTTCTTGGCCTCCCGTCGGTGGCGTCCGCGTATGACGAAGACCCCGGCTATGGCCAATTTCGTCCGTGGTATGGAGGCGAGGACCGCACTTACCGCCGGAGCGATTCCGGGAACTACGGGGGCGGTGATCGCCGCTATCTCGAGCCGATCTACTATCGCCCGACGCAGCGCTACTACGGCAAAGGTTACACGGTGAGTTACCGCTACATGCCGGTTTACTGGCAGGATATGGGATCAGGGCAGCAGAGAGATTCCTCGAATTTCCGCTCGGAGGCCTTCCGCATTGCAACGACCGACATACCGGCATGGGGAGCCAAGGCGCCACGTCTGGTGCAGACCAATCGCAAGACTCCCGCGCAAACGGCAATCACCTCGATCACCCCGACGAACAAGGCGCCGTCCCCGGTGGATTACAGCACGCAGGATTTGCCGGTGCCATCGGCCCCGCTCCCCACGCCGAACCTCAATCCGGCTGCGACTCCCGCTCCCGCTCCCGCACCGGTGGCACCCGCTCCCGCGCCGCTCGAAGCGCCGAAGCCCTAAAGTCTCGACTTCCAGCGCAGTTTGGCGGGTGCCGCGGCCTTCCGGGAAAACAGAAGCGCCGACCGTTTCGAACCCTTCGCATTTGTTGCCGCTGAACGCAGAAGTTTGTTGCGACAGAATCTCAATCGCTGCTACTTTCCCGCGCTTCCTTTCGATGCTGCCCAAGTCTTCCACAGCCATCCTCACCCTCGCCCGTGCCAAATGCGGCGAGCGGCTGCGCGTGCTTTCGATCTGCCCGGACTGCCCGGAGTGCGTGCGGCTGCGCGAACTCGGGTTCTACGACCGCGCGGAGGTGCGGAAAGTCTCGGACGGCGCGGCGATCATCTGCTCGCTCTTCGGCATGCGCGTGGCCATCGGACGCGACCTCGGGGAGCACGTCCGCGTGGAGCGGATCGCGGCATGACGACCGAGGCAGGCGAGGTATTGAGCGCGCTTGGGATTGGGGAAAAAGCGCGCGTGCTCGGCTTCGATCTTCCTCCCGAACACCGCCAGCGCCTGCTCGAAATGGGACTGACCGTCGGCGCGGAATGTGAGGTCATGCGCTTTGCCCCGATGGGCGATCCGATCGACATCAAAGTGCGCGGCTACCAGCTTTCGCTGCGGAAAAAAGAGGCCGGCGGCGTCCGTGTCGTACGGATCTGAATTTTGAACGCGAAACACGCGGAACTGCGCGAAAATGCGCGGATAAATCCCCCGGTTTTTGCCCCTCCATTTTTCGCGCTTTTTCGCGGCCCTTTCGCGTGTTTCGCGTGTTTCGCGTCTAAAAGCTCCACCCTTTTTCTTTATGGCTGGCGCTGATCCCGGAGTCACCCGCCATGTCGCCATCGCCGGCAACCCGAACTGCGGGAAGAGCACGATTTTCAACGCGCTGACCGGCCTGCGGCAAAAGGTCGGCAACTACCCCGGCGTGACCGTGGAGAAAAAGACCGGCCGCTTTTTCGGCAGCCACGGCGAGCCGATGGAACTGCTCGACCTGCCCGGCAGCTACTCCTTGCAAGTGCGTTCGCCGGACGAGGCAGTCGCGCGCGATGTGCTCCTCGGCCGCCTGCCCGGCACGCCGCGGCCCGACGTGATCATCTGCGTGGTCGATGCCTCGAATCTCGAGCGCAATCTTTACCTCGTCGCGCAGATGCTCGAGTTGCAGATCCCCGTCGTCGTCGCGCTGAACATGGTCGATGTCGCGGAGAAAAACGGCGCGGTCATCGACCTCATGGCGCTGCGCGAAAAGCTCGGCGTGCCGGTGATTCCGACCGTCGCGACGAAAGGCGTTGGCTTCATCGAGCTGCGCCAGGCTGTGTCGCGTTCGCCGCTGCCGCCGCCGCCGGTTTGCGCGCAAATGCCCATCGTGCTGGAGCGCGAAGTCATGGCCCTCGCCAAGCAGCTCCCCGTCGCCCCGGAAGTCGCCCGCGGCGAAGCGCTCCTCCTCCTCACGCTGCACGACGAAGCGCTCGACGCGATCACCCACCACGACCGCACGATCATCGACGCCACGCGCAGCGCGCAGCAGCGCCTGACCGCCAGCGGCATTGACCCGCTCAGCGCGCCCGTCGATGCCCGCTACGACTGGATCGGCCAGGTCTGCGCCGCCGCTCTGCACAAAGGCGGCGCGCACGATGCCACCTCGATTTCCGACCAGCTCGACGGCTGGCTCACGCACCGCATCTGGGGCTGGGTCGCCTTCGTCGGCATGATGGCGCTGATGTTTTTCTGCATTTTCACCGTCGCGCAATATCCGATGGATTGGATCGACGCGGGAAAAACCGCGCTGGCCAACTGGACCAAAGCGCACGTGCCCGCCGGCGATCTCCAGAGCCTGCTCGCCGACGGCATCATCGGCGGCGTAGGCGGCGTGGTGATCTTCCTTCCGCAGATTCTCATCCTCTTCTTCTTCCTCGGGATCCTCGAAGACACCGGCTACATGGCCCGCGCCGCATTCATCATGGACCGGCTGATGTCCAAAGTCGGGCTCCACGGAAAATCATTCGTCCCGCTGCTCTCGTCCTTTGCCTGCGCCATCCCCGGCATCATGGCCACCCGCACCATCGAGAACCGCAAAGACCGCCTCGTCACCATCCTCGTCGCCCCGCTCATGAGCTGCTCCGCGCGGCTGCCCGTCTATGTCGTGATGATCGCGCTCATGCTACCCGCCGCGAGCGCGTGGGAGCAGTCCGGCATCATGCTCGCCATGTATCTCACCGGGCTGATCGCCGCGTTCGTCATGGCGTGGATTTTCAAAAAAACGCTGCTTCGCGGCGACACTCCCATGCTGCTGCTGGAGATGCCGCCGTACCGCCTCCCCTCATGGCACGGCATCGCGCAGCGGATGTGGGAGCGCGGGCTGCTCTTCCTCCGCCGCGCCGGCACCGTCATCCTCGCGCTCAGCATCGTGCTCTGGGCGCTGCTCACTTTCCCGAAGCCCACGCACTCCGAGGCGACGCCCTCCGAGGCGCTCTCCCACAGCATCGGCGGGCGGATGGGCCACGCCATCGAGCCGCTGATCGCGCCCCTCGGCTACGATTGGAAAATCGGCATCGGCCTCGTCGGCAGCTTTGCCGCGCGTGAGGTTTTCGTCTCCACGATGGGGCAGGTCTATAACATTGAGGATGCCGACGAAACCAGCGAACCACTCCGCGAGCAGATGCGCGCCGAGAAGCGCGCCGATGGCACCGCCGTCTTCACCCCGCTCGTTTGCCTCGGGCTCATGGTGTTCTACGTTCTGGCCATGCAGTGCATCAGCACCGTCGCCATCGTCCGCCGCGAGACGAACTCGTGGTTCTGGCCGCTTTTCCAAATCGCCTACATGACCGGCCTCGCGTGGGTCGGCGCGTTCGTCGTCTATCAAGGCGGTCGCCTGCTCGGCTTCCAATGAACCCACTCCTCGATCAACTCGCCGTCGCCGCAATGGTCTGCGGCGCACTGGCGTTTTTCGTCATCCGTTTTCTGCGGAAACGCGCTGCCGGAAAATCGTGCGCGGGCGGCTGCGGCTGCGGCACCTCAAAGGCCGCCAAGCCCGGCCGACCCTAGCTCGGACGCTCATTCGGCGCGGTGATTTCCTCGGTCCACGGTCGCGCGATGCGGTGAAAGAGCGCCTTCGCCTGGAGCGGGGTGATGCCGGGATTGAGGGAAAGCAGGCACGCGAGCAGGCCCGCCCAGCGGGGCGCGGCAAAGCTGCTGCCGGTCACCATTTTCCTCCCGCCGCCCGACCACGCCACATCCACATCCACGCCGCGCGCGGCGAATTCCACGAGGTGGCCGGGCTTGTAGAAAAGCGCACCGTCGTCCTCGGTGCGTGCCATATTCACGGTCAGCACGGAGGTGAAAAAGCCGGGCCACTCCGGGCGCGCGGATGCTGCCGATCTCCGCCTGCAACTGCACCGCCGAAATAACCCCGCGTAACTCGCCCGCGAAATAGAACGGCACCGCGAGCAGCGCGCAGGTCAGGAGTTGCCGTTGCCGGTCGAGCGCCGGGTCCTGCGGCTGGTTCTGGTGGACTTGGTTTTCGCAAATCGGCTGCTCCGTCGCGACGACCCTGAAGCTTGGGCTGATGCCCAAGCCACTTTGCCCGCTACTTGATGATCCCGCGCGGGCTGCTCGTGATAAACGCGAGCAGCCCCGTGAGTTCCGGCGTCTCGGGGAGGTCGGCGCGGATTTGCTCGATGGCCTGCTGGAGGTTCAGCGCGGAGCGGTAGATGATCCGATACGCCTCCTTCACCTGCCGCTGCGCGTCCTCGCTGAAGCCGTGCCGCTCCAGCCCGACTTTGTTGTAGCTGCGCACCTTCGCCGGATTGCCGTCGGCGATCATGAAAGGCGGCACGTCCTGCACGATCTTCGAGCACCCGCCGGTCAGCGCGTAGGCTCCGATGCGGCAGAACTGATGCACCGCCGTGAGCCCGCCGATGATCGCGTGATCGCCCACCTCCACGTGCCCCGCGAGCGTGCCGTTGTTGGAAAAAATGACCTGATCGCCGACCACGCAATCGTGCGCGATGTGGGCGTACGCGAGGAAGTTTCCCCGGCTGCCGACGCGCGTGATCGAGCCCGGCGCGGTGCCGCGATGCACGGTCACAAACTCGCGGAAGGTGTTCCCATCGCCGACCGCGAGATAGGTCGGCTCGCCCGCATATTTCAAATCCTGCGTCCTCTGCCCGACGGAGCTGAACGCGAAGAACTGATTGCCGCGCCCGATCTGGCTCGGGCCGCCGAGGCTGACGTGATGCTGCAGCCAGCAGTCCGCGCCCAGTTCCACGCCCGCGCCGATCACGCAATACGGCCCAATCTCGCAGCCGTCGCCGATCTGCGCCGCGGGATCGATCACCGCCGTCGGATGGATCGTCGCGCTCACGAATCCACGACTCCGAACATCATCTCCGCCTCGCTGACCACCTCGCCATTCACCAGACAGCGTCCCCGCGCCTTCATGATCGCCTTTTTCCGCACGGTCATCTCGACCTCGATAAAGAGTGTGTCGCCGGGCACCACCGGCTTGCGGAATTTCACCGCATCCGCGCTCATGAAGTAGCCGATTTTTCCCGCGTAGCCGGGCAGCCGCAGCAGCATGATGCTGCCGACCTGCGCCATGGCTTCCACCTGGAGTACGCCGGGCATGACCGGGTGGCCGGGGAAGTGGCCTTGGAAATACCACTCATTCATCGTCACGGATTTCGTCCCGATGCACTTCGTCTCGCCCTCGAGCGCGACGATGCGGTCCACCATGAGGAACGGGTAACGATGCGGGAGCAGCTTCATCACGTCGTTCACGTCGAGCACGTCGCCGCCCTTCGGCGTCACGCTCGGCGGGACCAGCGCCATGGTTTTGGCGAACTGCTTGGCCACCGCGCGCGCGAGTTCGGTGTTCGGCCCGTGGCCCGGTTTCACCGCAATGACGTGACCGCGAATCGGCCGGCCGAAAAGTGAGAGGTCGCCGACGATGTCGAGAATCTTGTGCCGCACGAACTCGTCGCGGAAGCGCAGCGGCTCCTTGCTCAGCACGGACTCGCCGCGCACCACGACCGCGTTTTCGAGGCTGCCGCCCTTGATCAGCCCTTTGTCCATCAGCAGCTTCACGTCCTCGTAGAAAACGAACGTCCGCGCCGGGGCGATCTCCTTTTCGTAAATCGCGGGCGTGATCTCGGTGGAGTAGAACTGCGTGAAGCGCCCGTCCGGCCCGACCTGCGTGCAGGACACGCGGAACCCGGCATCCGGCACGATGGTCATGAGTGAGCCGCTTTTCGTCTCCAGAAAAATGGGCTCGGTGACCGCGTACTCCGCGCGCGGCACCGGCTGCTCGACGACGCCGGCTTTCTTGATCAGCTCCACGTAGGGCTGCGCGCTGCCGTCGCCGATCGGCGGCTCGTTGGCGTCCATCTCGATGAGCACGTTGTCCACGCCCATGCCGGCCAGCGCGGAGAGCACATGCTCGACGGTCTGCACTTTCACGCTGCCCTCGGCGAGGGTCGTGGCCCGCTCCACGGTCTTCACATGCTCCACGTTTGCATCGATGACCGGCTCGTCCGCGAGGTCGCTGCGCCGGAATTTCCGCCCGTGCCCCGGCGGCGCGGGATGCAGCGTGAGCGTGACCTTTTCCCCGGTGTGCAGGGAGGCGCCGCTGACGCTGGCGGATTTGGCGAGGGTGTGCTGGAGATGGGTCATGGAAAAAGCGGGGCGAGTTATGGAGAACGGTCCGCAGGGCGACAAGCCCGTTGTCGGAAAGCGGGCGGAGTGAAATAGTGCGTCATGCCTATCGCCGGTCTCGATCTCGCTGAAGAAATCCTCGCCCTGAAACGCGAGCGCAATGCCGTCATCCTCGCGCACAATTACCAAATCCGGGAAATCCAGGAGCTGGCGGATTACGTCGGCGATTCGCTCGGCCTCTCGCGGCAGGCGGCGGCCACCGACGCGGAGGTGATCGCGTTCTGCGGCGTCCATTTCATGGGCGAGACCGCGAAAATCCTCAACCCCAGCAAGACCGTGGTCATCCCCGACATGGACGCCGGTTGCTCGCTGAGCGACTCCTGCCCGCCGGAGAAGCTCGCCGCTTTCCTCCGCGAGCACGCCGACCGGAACTACTACGTCATCGCCTACATCAATTGCAGCGCGGGCGTGAAGGCGCTGAGCGACGTCATCTGCACGAGCGGCAACGCCGTCCGGATCGTCGAAGCCGCGCCGGCGGATCGGAACATCCTTTTCGTCCCCGACCAAAACCTCGGCGCATGGGTCACCGAGCAAACCGGGCGGCCGATGGAGCTGTGGCGGGGAAATTGTTACGTCCACGTCGAGTTCACGCGCGCCTCCATCGAGCGCGCCCGCGCCGAGTGGCCCGATGCGCCGATCGTCGCGCACCCGGAATGTACCCACGCCGTGCGCCTGCTCGCCGACGAGGTTTGCTCGACGGAGAAGATGATCAGCTACTGCCAAAGCTCGCCGTCCAAGGCGTTCGTCATCGTGACCGAAAGCGGGATGCTGCACCGGCTGCGGCGCGAAATGCCGGACAAAGTTTTCATCCCCGGCCCGACCGACCACTGCGCCTGCGCCGACTGCCGCTACATGAAGATGAACACCCTCGAAAAACTCCGCGACGCGCTGGCCAATCTCGCCCCCGAGATCCTCATTCCCGAGTCCATCCGCGCCCGCGCCGAGTTGCCCATCCGGCGGATGCTGGAGCTGAGCGCGTAGCGCAAAAAAAGCCGTCATCCTGAGCGCAGTCGAAGGACCGCTAACTTTTGCGGGCGGAGGCGGCGGGAGCACTGAGCACTGAGCACTGAGCCCCTCTGCCCACCGCCTCCGCCCGCGAAGAGTTTGAGGTTCTTCGACTCCGTTCCTTCCCGCCAAGCCGGGAGCGGAACTCCGCTCAGAATGACGGCTTTTTGTCTGCTTGCGCGCGGCGGTATGGCCCGCGATGTTCGCGCCCTTTTTTCCGCCATGCTCACGCTATCCCAAGTCAGTAAAGCCTTCGCCGGCCGCACGCTTTTCAGCGACGTCTCGCTGCAGGTGAACCGCGAGGACCGCATCGGCCTCGTGGGCCCCAATGGCGCGGGGAAATCGACGCTCTTCTCCCTCATCCTGCGCGAGTCGACGCCGGACGAGGGCCGGGTGATCCTGGAGAGGAACGCGACGCTGGGCTTTCTGCCGCAGGAAACCGCGCCCGCCGGCAATGAGACGGTGCTGGAGCTGGCGTGCGCGATTTCGCCGGAAATGGCGAAGGCCCAGCAGGCCATCAAGCGGCACGAACTGGCCGGGACTTTTGACGAGGAGGAATACCACGAGGCGCTCGGGACCTTCAGCGAGCTGGGGGGCTGGCAGCTCGAACCGAAGGCGAAGCAGATCCTCAAGGGGCTGGCCTTTCGCGAGGCGGATTTCGACCGCGAGGCGCGGACCATGAGCGGCGGCTGGATCATGCGCGCGCACCTCGCGCGGCTGCTCGTGATGGAGCCCGATCTGCTGCTGCTCGACGAGCCGACGAACCACCTCGACCTCGAATCGCTCTATTGGTTTCAGGATTACCTCCAGTCCTATCCCGGCGCGATTTTGATGATCTCGCACGACCGCGAATTCCTGAACGCACTCGTGGATTCCATTCTCGAAATCTCCCACCAGAAGCTCAACCGCTACCGCGGCAACTGGGACAAATACGTGGTCGAGAAAGTGCAGCGTGAGGAAATCCAGCTCGCGGCGTACAAGAACCAGCAGAAGGAAATCGCGTCGCTCCAGGAATTCGCCGACCGCTTTCGCGCCAAGGCCAGCAAAGCGTCGCAGGCGCAGAGCAAGCTGAAGCAGATCGACCGGATGGAGAAAATCGAGGCGCCGCTGAGCCAGGAGAAGACGGTCCACATGCGCTTCCCGCAGCCGCCGCGTTCGGGCTCGCGGTCGATCACGCTGAAGGACATGGATTTTTCCTACGGCGATCTCGCGGTCTACCGCGGGCTGGAGTTTGAGGCCGAGCGCGGCCAGCGCACGGTGCTCGTCGGCCCGAATGGCGCGGGCAAATCCACGCTCATCAAGCTGCTCGCCGGCACGCTCGCGCCCGAGAGCGGCACGCGCGAACTCGGCCACAACGTGAAGGTCGGCTACTTCGCCCAGCACCGGATGGAAAACCTGAACGCGAAGCAGACCGTGCTCGAAAGCGTGCAGGACATGCCCAATCCCGTCGGCGAACAGCAGGCGCGCACGGTACTCGGCTCGTTCCTGTTCCGCGGCGACGATGTTTTCAAACCGGTCGGCGTCCTCAGCGGCGGGGAAAAGACCCGCCTCGCGCTGGTCAAGCTGCTCCTCGATCCGCCGAATCTCCTGCTCATGGACGAGCCGACGACGCACCTCGACATCGGCTCCATTGATGCGCTCATCGGCGCGCTCCAGCAGTATGAGGGCACGCTCATTTTCATCAGCCACGACGTGCACTTCATCCGTGCGATGGCCCGCACCGTCCTGCACATCAGCGCCGGCAAGCTCACGCCATACGCGGGCGACTATCAGTATTACCTCGATAAATCCAAAGCCACGTCCGAGCGCGCCGCGCTCACGGCGGGAGAAAAGCTGACGAACTTTCAGCCGGCGGCGCCGAAAGCATCCGCCGCCGCCGCCGGCAGCAATGCGCCGACGCCGCGGAAATCCAAGGAGCAGAGGCGTGCGGAAGCCGACGAACGGCAGGCGAAAAGCCGGATCAAAAAGGAGCACGACGCCAAGGTCGCTTCGGTCGAAATGCAAATCGCCGCGCTCGAAGCCCGGCAGCAGCAGATCACCGCCGAACTCGAAAAGTCCGAGACCTACGAGGCGGGCGGCGCGGCGATGAATCTCAACCGCGAATCCCTATCCGTGAGCCAGTCGCTCGAACGCCTGACCGCCGAGTGGGAGGCGCTCTCCGCGCAAAACGTGGAAGGCTGAGCCGTTACGCGCGCGCGGATGCGTCGAGCGCGGCAGCGGCGGCGGTATCGCGCCCCAGGTAGCGCGCCCCGATGAGCCAAAAGCCGCTCGCCAGCACCATCATCACCGAGACCAGGCCAAAGGCGACATTCCAACTGCCGGTCTCTGCTTTGATCCAACCCACGAGCAGCGGCGAGATGGCGTCGCCGAAGGCATGGATGGCGAAAATATTGAGCGCGAAACCGGTGGCACGCACGCGGGTGGAAGTGACGTTGGCCAGGGCGGTATTGGCGGGGCTGGTATTGAAGAAGAGGAAAAAGACGGCGCAAAAAACTGCGACCCAGGCCCACGGAAACGACAGGTGGAGCATCGCGAGCGTGGCGGGAAAGGCGAAGAGGATCGCGCCGCCGGAGGTGAGAAAATACGCGCCGCTGTGGCGCTTGCTGAGTTTCTCCGCGATGAACGAGCCGAGCAGGGTCGAGGCGATGCCCGCGACCACGACGATGATCCCGAAGGTGGTGTTCACCTCGCCGAGAATCTGCGCGCGGACCGCGCCGTCGAGTTGCTCGGGATCGAGTCCGCGGGAGAGCGCCACCCGGCCGGACATGAATTTCGGAATCCAGAACGAGATGCCGCCGATGGCAAAGGTCATCGCGGTCATCGCCGCGGTATTGAAGACGTAGGAGGGGACGCGCAGGAGTCCGCGCGCGTCGTGGAAAAAGGAGCGCCGCGGGGCGTTGTTCGCGTGGGCGAGGCGCGACGGTTCCGGCATGCGCCAGCAGAGGAAAGTCAGCAGCAGCCCCGGCGGCACCACCAGCCAGAAGGCCCATCGCCAGTTGAGCAGCGCCGAGATTTGCCCCCCATAAATGTAGCCGAGGGCGCTGCCGACCGGGATCGCGACATAGAAAAAAGCCATGATGCGCCCGCGTTTCTCGATCGGGAAATAGTCCGCGAGCAAAGCCGGGGCAGCAGGGCCGTAGCCCGCCTCCCCGATGCCCACGCAAACGCGGGCGATGACCAGCGCGGCAAAGGAAGTCGCCAGCCCGGTCGCCCCGCTCGCCAGGCTCCACACTGCGATGCTCCCGCCGATCAGCCACCAGCGCGACCACTTCTCCGCCAACCGGCCGAGGATCGGCGCGCCGACCATGTAGGCGTAGAGAAACGCCGACGCGAGGCCGCCCGCCTGCGTCTCGGTGAGTTTGAACTCCGCGCTCAAGAGCGGCTCCACCGCCGCCAGCACCTGGCGGTCGATGTAGTTGAAAAGATTGATGACGATCAGGAGCACGAGGGCGCGCCGGGCGTGGGTGGTGGACGGCGGTATGATCGGAGCGGACACGGAGTGACGAATGACGAAGGGCGAAGGGCGAAGGAAGTCTGAATGACAGCCGGCGCGTGAATTTTGCGCGTCGCTCGCGGGTGGAGCAGGCGACCCGCAGGCACTTTGCGGCGACCCGCCGCAAAGATCGTGAGTGCGTGGTTGTCCGAAGACGCCCGCGTCATGGCAGCGTGGGAAGTGGATGCGGTGCGTTCTTCGATGTCCGCGGGGGGTCGCCGCAGACCGCACGCGGGTCGCGTGCTCCACCCGGAGTCGTGCGACGTTTCGCCTTTCCATAAAAGGGTGGTTCCCAATACACCCGCCGCGTGTCATCCGCCTTCGCTCCCACCCTTCCCGAACGCCTCCTTCGCACCGTCGGCGCACTGATCGCGCGCCGCATCTACCGCGTCACTTCCCATCACGCGGACCGGCTGCCGGCGGGCGGATTTCTGCTGCTGCCGAATCACCTCACGTGGATCGACGCCATCGTGCTCCAGCTCGCGTGCCCGCGCCCGATCCGCTTCGTCATCTTTGACGACATCTACAATCTGCGCCTGCTCAACCCCATCTTTCGCGCGCTCGGCGCGCTGCCGATCAGCCCGCGCAAAGCGAAGGACGCCGTGCGCGCGGCGGGCGAGGCGATCCTCGCGGGTGAAATTGTCTGCATTTTTCCCGAGGGCGAACTCTCCCGCAGCGGCATGCTGCTCCGGCTGAAACGCGGCTACGAACTCATCGCGCGCTCCGTGAAATGCCCGGTCGTCCCGGCGTGGACGGACAATCTCTGGGGCTCGATCTTCAGCTTCAAAGGCGGGAAGTATTTCTTCAAATGGCCGAGCCGGTTTCCGTATCCCGTGACCGTCGCGTTCGGCGAGCCGATCGCGGCCGAGCAAGCCGACATCGCGCTGGTGCGCGAGCGGTTTCTGGAGCTGGGCGAGTTTTGCTACCAGCAGCGTCCGCTGCTCCGCGGTCACCTCGGCGAGGCCTGTCTGCGCGGGCTGCGGCGCGGGCAGTTCGATGTCGGCGTGATCGACGGCTCGGATCACACCACGCTCTCGCGCGGCTCGCTGCTCGCGGCGGCCATCGCGCTCAGCCGCTCCGTGCGCGCCGAGTGTCCGCGGCATCGCGTGGCCATCGTGCTGCCACCGGGCAAGGCCGCGCTCATCGCCAATCTCGCCGTGCTGCTCGCGGACAAAGTGCCGGTGAACCTGAACTTCACCGCGGGCGCCGCGGCGGTGCAGAGCTGCATCGCGCAGGCGGAGATCAAGCACTGCCTGACCGCGCATGCGTTCGTGAAAAGGCTCGGCGATTTCCCCTGGCCCGAGCACACCATCTTCCTCGACGACATCCTGCCGACGATGAAGCACGACATCATCGCGTGGCGCGCCGCCGTGCTCGTCACGCCGTCGTGGCTGCTCGCGCGGTTGCTCGGCTTGCCGCGCATCGGCGACCGGCGCGAGGCCTTCCTGCTCTTCACCTCCGGCAGCAGCGGCGCGCCGAAAGGCGTGGCCCTCACGCATCGCAACCTGCTCGCGAACGTCCAGCAATTCGCCCTCATGCTCGACCTCGCGCGCGGCGACAGCGTGCTCGGCTCGCTCCCGTTTTTTCACAGCTTCGGAGCCACCGTCACCGTGCTTTTCCCGATGCTCGAACCCGTGGCCGTGGTCACGTATCCGAACCCGCTCGAAATCTCCAAACTCGCCGCGCTCATCGAGCGGTACAAGATCTCGCTCGTCGTCACCACGCCCACTTTCCTCCGCGGCTACCTGCGCAAGGCGGCGCGGAAACAGCTCGCGTCGCTCAAGCTGCTGGTCACCGGCGCGGAGAAACTGCCCGCCGATTTGGCAAAGACCTTCGAGGAGCAATTCGGGATCAAAGTGCTGCAAGGCTACGGCCTCACCGAGACCTCGCCCGTCGCCGCCGTGAATCTCCCCGACCCGAAACCCAATCGTCCGGACGACGCCGTGCAGCCGAGCAGCCGCGACGGCTCGATCGGCAAACTCGCGCCCGGCGTGGCGGCGCAAATCCGCGACCCGGAAACCGGCGCGCACCTTTCGCTCCACGAGACCGGGATGCTGTGGCTGCGGGGGCCGAACGTCTTCGAGGGCTACCTCGACGACCCCGCGCGCACCGCCGAGGTCATCGTGGACGGCTGGTTCAAAACGGGCGACCTCGCGCGCTTCGACGAGGACGGCTTCTGCTTCATCGAGGGCCGGCTCGCGCGCTTCAGCAAGATCGGCGGCGAGATGGTGCCGCACGAAACCGTCGAGACGCGGATCGTCGAGACGCTCGGCCTCGGCGGCGAAAGCGAACGCACCTGCGCCATCACCGCCATCCCCGACGAGGCCAAAGGCGAAGCGCTCGTCCTGCTGACCACGCGCGATTTCGACCAGGCCGAGCTGCGCAAAAAACTCGCCGACGGCGGCATGGCGAACCTTTGGATCCCACGCATCGTGAAAAAGATCGAAGCGATCCCCGTCCTGGGCACCGGCAAGCTCGACCTCAAGCGCTGCAAGGAACTCGCGCTGGAGTAAACGGTAGCGCAAGCCTCCGGCTTATGGCCGTGCAGGCCGGAGGCTTGGCGCCACCCTCAGCACGTCACGCCAATTCCTCGGCGGGGTAGGTCCAGATTTCGCTGAGCGTCGGGTGGTAGTGGGGGATGCGGGCGAGGTCGGCGGCGGTGGCGCGAAAGTGCATGGCGACGACGATTTCGTGGATGAGTTCGGAGGCTTCGGGGCCGACACACGCTGCGCCGAGGATGCGGCGCGAATCGCGCTCGACGATGAGTTTCACGAAGCCGTCGGGCTCGGCGCGGATGAGCGTTTTGCCGTGGTCGGCGAAGAGATATTTCGCGGTGAGAACGGGGATGTTTTGTGCGGCGCACTCGCGCTCGCTGAGGCCGGCGGTGGCGACTTGCGGATGGGTGAAGATGGCGAGGAGCTTCAGGCGGTAGTCGATTTCTTCGAGCGGGCCGTCGAGCTTGCCGAGGACGCGGGCGGCGTTGCGCGCGGCGATTTCGCCCTGCTGGATGGCGATGTGGACGATCTCGTGCGGGCCGCACACGTCGCCGGCGGCGAAGAGATGCGGCGCGCCGCATTGCTGCGTGGCGGCGGCGCGGAGGCGTCCGCGCTCGACGGTGAGGCCGGCTTTTTCCGGGGCGAGGCCGTCGAGGTGCGGGTGGCGGCCGAGGGCGCAGATGATGCGCTCGCCGTCGGCCGTGAGGTCGGCGTCGCCCTGGCGAAAGACGATGCGCTTGAGGCTGCCGGCGGTCTCGGCGCGGAGGAGCGTAGTGCCGCGGTGGATGACGATGCCGCGGTGTTCGAGCGCGTCGGCGAGCGCGTCGGCGATGTCGGGATCGCTGCCGGTGAGGAGCTGCGGGCCGCGCTGGATGACGGTGACCTTTGAGCCGATGCCGCAGTAGTAGCTGGCGAGTTCGAGCGCGATGGCCCCGCCACCGAGGATGACCACGGACGCGGGGATGATGTCGGCGTCGAGGACATCGTCGCTCGTCCACGCGCCGACTTCGCGGAGGCCGGGGAGGTCGATGCGCTGCACGGCGGAGCCGGTAGCGACGAGGCAGGCGCGCGCGGTGAGCCGGCGGAGTCCGCCGTCGGGCAGGCGGACCTCAAGGGTGTGCGGGTCGGCGAACGCGGCACGACCGCGCACGAACTCGAAGCGCCCGCTTTCCAACTGCCCGCGCCGGTAGTCCGCAAACTCGCCGATGAGGCGCCGCTTCCGCGCGCGGATCGCGCCGGCATCCGCGCCGAGGAATTCCGCGCGCAGGCCAAACTCCCCGGCGTGCCGAATCGCTTCGGCGCGGTGGGCGCTTTCGAGCAGCGCTTTGCTCGGCATGCAGCCGCGCAGGATGCAGAGCCCGCCGACTTCCGTGCCGCCCTCCACGACGGCTACGCGCAGGCCGAGTCCGGCGGCGGTGGAGGCGGCGGCGTAGCCCGCGCTGCCGCCGCCGATGACGAGGAAATCGAAGGTGTCGGTCATGGTGTCGGGACGGTATCGGCCCCGGCGTGGACCTGCCAGATTTGGTAATAAATGCGCCCCGAGGGATGCGTGGCCGTGACCTCGCGGACGATTTCCACGCTGCCGCCGACTTCGTGCAAGGGGCGGGCGAGTTCGGTGGCGAGGCAATCCTCGGGCGCGGGGACGCCGAGGAGCTTGGCGGCATTGGGGACCACGCGTTCGGCGGCATCGGCGAGAATCCACGTCACGCGGCGCTCGCGCAGGAGCGGCAGCGCGGCGTCGGTATCGCGGGCGAGGTAGATGCGCGCGGCGGCGACGATGCCGGGCAGGCTTTCATGCGAACTGCCGGCGACTCCCGGCTGGCGCGTCCAGTAGGCGATCGACGGCGAGAGCCACCACGGCGCGACGAAGGCTCCGCCTTGCGTGCCGATTTTTGTGGAGACGACGCTGCGCAGCGCATCGGCCTCGGCGCGTTTCACGGCGAGTTGCTGCTGGCGGGCTTCCGCGGGGAAAAGGAGGCCGTCCCAATCCTGCGCCACCGGCCAGAGCGCGAGGGCGAAGGCGGTGCGGGCGATCCACGGGCGGCGCAGCGCGGGTAGGAAAACCGGCAGCGCGAGGACGAAGGCGGCGGCGAGGAAGTAACCCCAGCGGAGTTGCCAAAGCGTGAGGGCGAAGGCGACAGCGAGCACCGCGAGCACGGGCAGCGCGCGGCGGTCGGTTTTGCGCGTGAGGAAGAGCAGCACGGGCGCGGCGGCGGCGGTCCACCCGAGCCAACTCCAGAGCTGCGGGGAGAGCAAGTTGAGGTGCCCGAGTTCGCCGATCTGGCCCTGCCAGCGCGTGAAGTATTCGCGCATCGCCGCGTCGGGCAATTCGATGCGCCAGCCTTCGAGGAGAAAGGCGAGCGCGAGGATCGTGGCGAAGGCGATCCAGCCGGGGCGGCGCGCGGGGGCGAAGAGTGCCCGGCGATCGCCGGCGAGCCACAGAACGAGGACTGTGCCGAGCAGGATGAGCGGTTCGTAGAGCGACACCCACAAACTCAGCGCCCACGCCACGCCGGAGATCATCCCCCAACGACGCGTCATCCTGAGCGGAGCCCCGCTTTGGGGGCTCCGCTCAGGATGACGGGAGAGGGGGGACGCGCCCTCCGCTTCGTCGTCGTCATCCATTTTGCGTGCGAGCGCGAACTCCGCGCCGAGCGCGACCAGGAGCAGCACGATGAGCGGCGCCTGATGATCGGGCCGCCCGAGCGCCATGCCATGCACGAGGATGGGGCTGACCGCGTACAGCAGCGCGGGCATGGCCCAATACCGCAGCCGCATCGCCCACGCCCAGAGCACGAGGAACACCATGCCGACCACGCCGAGAAGCGGCCCGATGAGCGCGCCCGCGAGGTCGAGCGTCTGGTCGTGCAGCACGCTCGCCTTGCCCGAATCGAAAACTGCGAAGCCCGCGTCGAGCGCCTTTTTTCCCGCGACGATGAGGTAGTCGAGCGGCGCGGTGGTGTGCGCGTTCACGCCTTGCGGGAAGTTCTCGAAATCGTGATGGCGCACGATGATTCCGGGGTGCTCGGCGACCATCCGGGCGCGGGTCATCCGCGAGTAGCAATCGGCGTCGAGAAAGTAGATGCGGCCCTCGACGAAAACGTCGCGCAGATTGTGGCAGCGCGCGGCGAAAGTGAGGACGCAAAAAGCGACGAGCGCGGCGAGCCGGAGAGTGCGTTTCACGGGTGGGGTTTAATTCGGAGCGGGCGGGCGGTGTCCAACAATATCTTGTGGTCCCCGGTTTTCCCGAGCCCAAGATATTGCGGAAACGGGTGGAAATCAGGGTAAAAAACACCTTGTCGCTCCAAGCCCCGCCCCCTAGTTTCGGCACGCAGTTTTCTCACCCCAAAAATATGTCCGAATCCGACGCTCCGAAATCCGAAACCGCATCAAAGAAATCGACGTATGACGCCGATGATTTGAGTTCCCTCAAAGGGCTCGAAGCGGTGCGGAAAAAGCCGGGCATGTACATCGGCGGAACGGACGAGCGCGCGTTGCATCATTGTGTGTCCGAGGTGCTCGATAACTCGGTGGACGAATTCCTCGCCGGGCACTGCACGCACATCGACGTGACCATCCACAGCGACGGGTCCATTTCCATCCGCGACAACGGGCGCGGCATCCCGGTGGACATCAACAAGGAGGAGGGCATACCCGGCGTGGAGCTGGTGCTGACCAAACTGCACTCGGGCGGCAAATACGGGCAGGGAAATTACGAATATTCCGGCGGCACGCACGGCGTCGGCGCGAAGTGCGTGAACGCGGTGAGCGAGTGGTTCAAGGTCGAGGTCACGCGCGATGGGAAGATTCACGCGATGTCGTTCGAGCGCGGGACGACAAAGCAGAAGCTGCACGTCATTGCGGAGGTGCAGTCGAAAAAGCACACCGGGACGCTGATCACCTTCATGCCGGACACGGAGATTTTCCTGGAGACGATCGAGTTCAAAGCGGAGCGCATCATCACGCGGCTGAACGACCTCGCGTATATCAATGCGCCGCTGTCGTTCACTTTCCTCGACGAACGAAGCGAGGGCTCGCGGCCCGTGCAGATCGTGCATCCGCGCGGCGTGGAAGAATACGTGGGGCGGCTTTCCGAAAACAAGACGCTCGTGCATCCGAAGCCGATCATGATCAAGGGCACGCGCGACAAGATCATCGTCGAAATCGGGCTGCACTATAACGACAGCTACAACGAGCAGCTCCTTTGCTACACGAACGCCGTGCCGAATCCGGACGGCGGCACGCACTCCACCGGCTTTCGCGGCTCGCTCACGCGGGCGATCAACCAGTATGCGAAGAACAACTCGCTGCTGAAGGAGAAGGACGTGGCGATCACCGGCAACGACGTGCTCGAAGGGCTTGCCGCGGTGGTCAGCGTGAAGCACCCGGACCCGCGCTTTGAGTCGCAGACGAAAGTGAAGCTCATCTCGCCGGAGGTGGAGAGTGTCGTCGGCTCAGTGACCTACGAGGGGCTGATGCTGCACTTTGACCAAAACCCCGGCGTGGGAAAGCGCATCATCGACAAGTGCCTCATGGCCGCCCGCGCCCGCGAAGCCGCGCGCAAGGCCCGCGAAACCGTGCGCAAAGGTGCGCTCACCGGCGGCGGCTTGCCCGGCAAACTGGCCGATTGTTCCGAGCGCGATCCCGCGCTGACCGAGCTATACGTGGTCGAGGGCGACTCCGCCGGCGGCTCGGCGAAACAGGGCCGCGACCGGCGGTTCCAGGCGATCCTCCCGATCAAGGGCAAGATCATCAACGTGGAGAAAGCGCGGCTCGATAAGGTGCTGCAAAACACCGAGGTCCAGACGCTCATCACGGCCATCGGCACCGGCATCGGCATCCCCAGCGGCGAGGCCACCGCGAAGGAAAACGAGGGGGCTTTCAACCTCGCGCGGCTGCGCTACGGGCGGATCATCATCATGACCGACGCCGACGTGGACGGCTCGCACATCCGCACCCTGCTGCTCACCTTTTTCTACCGGCAGATGCCCGACCTCATCCGCAAAGGCCACGTCTATATCGCGTGCCCGCCGCTCTACCTCATCAAGCGCAAGAAGCGCGAGGAATACGTGGACGACGACGCCGCGCTCAACCGCATCCTCATCACGCTCGGCTCCGAGGAGGTGAAACTGAAGAACCTCGCCGACGGAAAAGTCGTCACCGCCACGCAGCTCAAGGACATCCTCGAACTGCTCGAACGCCTCGCAAAATTCAGCGACGCCATCCGGCGGCACGGCGGCGACTTCGAGGCCTACCTCACCGAGCGCGACCCAAAGACCGGCGTGCTCCCCGGCTTCATGGTGAAGGTGCGCGAGGGTAACACCGAGTGGGTCACCTACTTCCCTGGCGAGAACGAAGTCCGCGCTTTCCACGAGGAAAACCGCGACCTCGCGCTCTTCGACGACCCCGTGGCCGAGCCGACCAATGGCGACGCGCCCGCCGAGGGCGAGCCCGCACCCGTGGTGGAGAAAGTGGCTCCGAAGAAAAAGGAGGAAGGTACCCGCCGCCGTGCGCGGCTCATCGAGCTGCATGAGTCGGCGTCCGTGCAAAAACTCATCACCGAACTGGGCCGCAAGGGTCTCCAGGTCGAGCACTTCTCCGACAGCGACAACCCGATCTTCGAGCTGATCGAAGGCGAAGGCGACAAAGCCGTCACCCACGCCCTTTTCTCCGTCCCGGAAATCCTCGGCAAGGTCATCGAGATCGGAAAGAAAGGCCTGAGCATCCAGCGCTTCAAAGGTCTCGGTGAAATGAACCCCAAGCAGCTCTTCGAGACCACCATGGACCCGAATAAGCGCAAAATGTGGAGGGTCGAACTCAACGAAGACAACGCCGTGGAGGCTGACCGGATGTTCACGATCCTGATGGGTGATGTCGTCGAGCCGCGGCGGCAGTTCATCGAGGACAATGCGCTGAATGCGCGGTTGGATGTGTAGGTAAATGTTTCGGCTTTTAGACGCGCAATGACATCAGCAACCATCAAGCTCTTCCTGCCGCGCGGTGACGCGAAGAGTTTGCGGACCGCCGAAATCTCTAACTGGACTGGCAAGGCAGTCGCGGCACCCCGAACAGAGCTAGACGAACTTCTGGCGCGCGAGGAACTCGACAAGGCGGGGGTTTATATCCTGATCGGCAATGACCCTCTCACCAATGCGCCCCGCGCTTATATTGGCGAGGCCGAGGTTATTCGTGACCGTCTAAAGCAACACCGGACGCTGGAGTTTTGGGTCGCGGCGATCGTGTTTGTGAGCAAGGACGAGAACTTAACCAAGGCGCATGTACGCTATCTGGAAAGTCGAATCCTCGCGGAAGCTACTCAGGTCGGCAGGTTCAAGCTCGAACAGAACCAAGCTGGTGGCTCCAAGCTACCGGAATCTGATCGCGAGGACATGGAGGTGTTTCTCGCTCGTATCCGTCAGCTTCTTCCGGTTTTGGGATCAGACATTCTCGCTCCAATCGCTCAGCCGACCGCAAAAAATCGACGAGATGGAGTGTTGCTCTGCCGCATCAAGGGTGCCGAGGCGCGTGGGCAACGAACAGCGAATGGGTTTGTTGTTTTCCAAGGTTCTACTGCCGTCTTGCAGGATCGTCCTTCGGCTCAGCAACGCCACCCATTCGCTGTCACGATGCGCAAGCAGTTGCTTGCCGATGGCACTCTTGCCGAGCAGGACGGCCTTCTGAGGTTTACCAAGGATTCCGAGTTCACCAGCCCGAGCACTGCCGCTGCCGTTGTTCATGGCGGCGGCGCCAACGGCTTAGTCGAATGGAAAACCAAGGATGGGAAAACGCTCAAGGAACTCGACGAAGTGGCTGAGGCCAACCAGCGAACCGAATGATCAAATGCCCTCCCTCTACATCATCGCTGGTCCAAACGGCGCGGGGAAGACGACCTTTATCAAGCGCTTCGCGCCGCGGCATCTGGCGTTGCTGGACTTCCTCAATGCCGACGAAATTGCGCGCGGACTTTCGCCCCTCGCACCCGAACGTGCGCAGATCGAAGCCGGGCGGGTCATGCTGGATCGGATTCGACAGTTCATCGCTGGCGGAAAGAGCTTCGCGATGGAAACGACCCTCAGCGGACGGACCTATCGACTCCTGCTCAAACAAGCCAAGGAAGCAGGCTACGCGACTCACCTGGATTTCCTCGCGCTGCCGAGTGTGGAAGATTCGATTCGCCGCGTCGCGAACCGCGTCATCCAAGGCGGGCACGACGTTCCCGAAGTTGACCTGCGCCGCCGGTTTCGGCTCGGTCTCCGCAACCTCTTCAGCCTCTACCGTCCGTTTTGCGACACTTGGAATATCTATCTCAATGCCGACGACGCCGTGCTCGTGGCCCACGGCACTCCCGACGCGCTGGAGATTGATCAGCGGGAGCTGTTTGAAACCTTCGTTCGCGAGTTTAGCCTGACGCCATGAAGACCTTCCCGCTCGCCAAAGGCATCCCGATGCACCTGCTTTCCGAACTCGGCCTGCACGAGTCGTTCATTGATTGCGTCGAGCAGCATCGCCGTGACGGCTTACCGATGGCGCTCAACCGCGCCGGGCACAGCGAACTCGTTTCCGTGCAAGACCTCACCCCCGAACTCACCCGCGCCCGCAACCGCATCGCCGAACTCACCGCCGAGATCGCGAAGTTCGAGCGCTCGCCATTTTCCGTGAACGAGGAGCCATGAAAAAGAAGCCGGCGCCGCTCTATCGAAAGATGTCCTTGCGGGATGTGACTACGCGTGACCACATTGGCGGGATGAAAGCATCACGATCATCAGTCCTGCACGGCACGGACGACGCCACAGCTCCTTCGGTCGTGCGTGAACTCACCGAATTACCAGGTGTCGGACACACCATCAGCGTGCGGGCGGCGAAGGCGCATTTGTCCGGCTTGCTGGAGGCCGTCGCCGCCGGGCGGGAGGTGGTCATCACGAGCGATGGCGTGCCCAAGGCGCGACTGGTGCCGATGAGCCACAAGCGTGAGCGGAAGGTTTTCACCGGGACCTGGGAGCACCTGGCGCGCATGCCAAAGTGGAATGGCGGGCCGACCGCCGAAGAATTGGTTCGTGAAGATCGCGACTCTCGCGGCTGGTGATGTATCTCGATAGCTCAATCATCGTGAAGTTGCTCGTGGACGAGCCCGAGACCAAAGCGCTGGTCACGGCGCTCGTTGGGCAGGCGCTTTCCTCCTGCGAACTGGCGATCCCCGAGGTGCGCTCGGCGCTGTTCGGCAAAGAACGTGAGAAGTGCATTTCCACGGCGCAGCGTGAGGCGGCGTGGCGACTTTTTCTTGATCGTGTGCGATCCCAGGAAATCGAACTCTATCCGGTGAGCAGCACCACTCTGAGCAAAGCGGCGCAGGTCATGGAGCGTTGCCATCCCGCCGTGGCGCTGCGCACACTCGACGCCATCCACACGGCGGCGTGCGACCTCGCGCAAGACTTCCCGCTTTGCACCACCGACAAGCGAATGCGCGACGCGGCGGCCTTGCTCGGTATTCCCATTTTCCCCGCAGAAGAAGTCTCCTAACTCGCACTCACCTTTCCCATGCCCAACCATAATCCCAACGAAAAAGTCCTGCCCATGAACGTGGCCGAGGAGATGTCGAAGTCGTTCCTCGACTACTCCATGTCCGTCATCATCAGCCGCGCGCTGCCCGATGCGCGCGACGGGCTGAAGCCTTCGCAGCGGCGCATCCTCGTCACTATGAACGACCTCGGCGTGCTGCCGAATCGCAAGCACATCAAGTGCGCGAAAATCGTCGGCGACACCATGGGTAACTACCATCCGCACGGCGACCAGGCGATTTACCCGACGCTCGTCCACATGGCGCAGCCCTGGGCGATGCGCGACATGCTCATTGATGGGCAGGGAAATTTCGGCAGCGTCGAGGACGATCCTCCCGCGTCCATGCGTTACACCGAGGCGCGCTTGCGGCACCTCGGCGCGGCGCTGATGGACGACATGGACAAGGCGACGGTCGATTTCGTGCCGACCTACGACGAGCGGCTGATGGAGCCGGTGGTGCTGCCCGCGGCGTTCCCGAACCTGCTCGTCAATGGCGGCACCGGCATCGCGGTCGGCATGGCCACAAACATCCCGCCGCACAATCTCAGCGAGTGCATCGACGGCATCTGCGCACAGATCGTGGACCCGGACATCACGCTCGACGGGCTCATGCAGTTTGTGAAAGGGCCGGACTTTCCGACCGGCTGCGTCATCCAGGGCGGCGCGGGCATCCTCTCGTATTTCCAGACCGGCAAAGGCGCGGTGCGCGTGCGCGGCCAGGCAGGGATCGAGGAGCTGAAAGGCGGGCGCGAGCAGATCATCATCACGGAGATTCCCTTTAACGTGAAGCGCAACGAACTGGTCAAGCGCATCGCCGACCTCGTGAACGACAAGGTCCTCGGGGGCATCAGCGACGTGCGCGACGAGTCGGACGAACTCACGCGCGTGGTCATCGAGATGAAGCGCGACGGCAACCCGAAGGTCATCCTCAACAACCTCTTCAAGCACACCGCGCTGGAGTCCTCGTTCAGCGTGAACATGCTCGCCATCGATCACGGCCGGCCGCGGCTGCTCGGGCTGAAGGACGCCATCACCTGCTACATCGAGCACCGGCGCGAGATCGTCCTGCGCCGCACGCGCTTCCTGCTCGAAGCCGCGGAAGTCGAAGCCGAAAAACTCGAAGGTTATCTCATCGCGCTCGCGAATCTCGACGACTTCATCCGCATCATCCGCGACTCGCGCGACCGCGACGACGCCAAGGGCAAACTCCTGGCGCTCTCGTGGACGCAGCCCGCCGTCGAGCAGCTCGGCATCCTCATTCGCTCCGAAGCGCGCATCATCAATGGGCAATACAAGTTCACCGAGAAACAGGTCGGCCACATCCTCGACCTGCGCCTTTACCAGCTCACCGGGCTCGAGCGCGAGAGCATCAAGGGCGAATACGACGCGCTGCTCGAGACGATCAAAGACCTCATGGACATCATCGCGCGCGAAAAGCGCGTGCTGACCATCATCACCGACGAGCTGCGCGAGATTCAGAAAAAATACGGGACCCCGCGGCGCACGCAGATCGTCCCCGCCGAGGGCGAGATCAGCATTGAGGATCTCATCGCCAATGAAGGCGTCATCGTCACGCTCACGCACAACGGCTTCATCAAACGCACCGCCGTTTCCGCCTACCGCGCCCAGCGCCGCGGCGGCAAAGGCGTCATCGGCATGACCGCGCGCGAGGGCACGAGCGAGGAGGACGCCGACGATTTCGTGGAGCACCTCTTCACCGCGACGACGCACGACTACCTCATGTTTTTCACCACGGATGGCCGCTGCTACGTCGAGCGCGTCTATGAAATCCCCGAAGGCTCCCGCGCCAGCAAAGGCCGCAGCATCGCGAACCTGCTCGAGCTTCGCCCCGAGGAAAAAATCGCCGCGACCATCCGCGTGCAGGGCCAGAAAGAGGAGACGGACACGTGGACCGACAAGCTGCACATCGTCTTCGCCACGCGCAGCGGCATCGTGAAAAAATCGAACCTCTCGGATTTCAAAAACATCCGGAAGGGCGGAATTATCGCCATCCAGATCGAAAAGGGGGACCGCCTCATCGACTGCAAACTCACCGGCGGGCTCGACGAAATCGTGCTCATCACCCACGAGGGCATGAGCATCCGCTTCAACGAAGAAGAGCTGCGCGACCAAGGCCGCAACACCGTCGGCGTCTGGGGCATCCGCCCGGACAAGGGCGACTTCATCGTCGGCGTCGCGCTCGTGAACAAGGACGCGATGCTGCTCGTGGCCGGCGAGAACGGCCTCGGCAAGCGCACGACCTTTGAGGAATACCGCCTGCAAAGCCGCGGCGGCAAAGGCGTCATCACCATGAAAACCACCGACCGCACCGGCGGCGTGGCCGGCGCGCTCACCGTGCGCGAGGCCGACGAACTCATGCTCATCACCAACAAGGGCAAGATGGTCCGCACCCGCGTCGCCGAGATCCGCGAAACCGGCCGCAACGCCCAAGGCGTGAAACTCATCGACATGCGCGAAGGCGAAATGCTCTCCGGCATCGCCCCCGTGGTCCGCGACGAGGAGGAAGAACCGACCGCGGGCGAGGCCTAACCGACGTGCCTTTTCGCTCGCCACGCACCGGGTGGTCGGTAGCCTCCGGCGCTCTTATGAAAAGGTTTGCCATCATCCCGCTCTGCGTCCTCGCTGTGCTCGCCACGGCGTGTGAAAAACATCCCGCTTCCGCGCTCCCGCCCGCGCACGGGGCCGGAGACCATCACGGAGAGGCCAAAGGCGATCACGGGCACACGGCCAAGCCCGCGGCTGATGCGAAGCCCGGCGAAGCGCCGAAGTTTTTCCCGGACGGCAAAGCGGAGAACAAATAACCCCGCTCCGTGAGCGACCGCCCAACTCCGCCGCCGGATCCGCGCGGGCGCTTGGGGCGGAGTTTCGGCTGCGCCTTTCGCGGGCTGGGCTTCCTCGTCCGCACGCAGGCCAATGCGCGCATCCACGCCGCGGCCACGGTGCTGGTCGTGGCGGCGGGATTCGCTCTCCGGATTTCGCCGAGCGAATGGTGCGCGATCCTCGCTGCGAGCGGGCTCGTCTGGCTGGGAGAAGGGCTGAACACCGCCATCGAGACGCTCACCGATCTCGTCTCGCCCGGGCCGCATCCGCTGGCGGGCCGCGCCAAAGATATTGCCGCGGGTGCCGTCCTCTGCGCCGCCCTCGCGGCCCTCGCGATAGGCGTCGTCGTTTTTCTCCCGCACCTCGCGGAGCTGGTGGCGCGGTGACCGGGCTCCGCGTTTTGACCGGCTGCCGTTTCGCGCAGGCCACCGCCGCCGCCGAGGCTGCGATCATCGAGGCGCAGGGCAGCACCATCCCGCGAGAAGCCCGGCAAACCATTTCTTCCGCCGCCCGCCGCCCCTGACGGCGTGCGGAAGCACGGCTGGCCAGATATTGCGGAGCGTGGCCGACGGCGCGATCCTCCGGCCTCTCCACTTTGAAAGCGCTCGTTTTCACTCTCGTCGCTCTGCTGGCCTCTTGGGAAATCCCGACGCGGGCGGCTGATCGCCCAGCGCTGTCGCTCGCGGAGCTGGCCGGGCGGGCGGAGCTGAAAGCGATGTGGTCGGGTAACGGTCGCGACCAGCTCTCGCTGGCGGTGACCAACGCGTCTGGCGCGGGGGTCACGGTGGCGGTTCCGTCCGGACTCATCGCCGCCAACACCACGGGCGACAACCGGCTCATCGTGCTGCGCGCGGCGGCGCTCGCCGTCGGGCCTGGGGCCACAGCCACGGTCGCGCTGCCCGTCGTGGCTCTGGCGGCCAAGAATACGCTCGCCGTGCAGCCGTACCGGACGACACCAGACGCCGAGCCTCGCCTCGCCGAGCTGTTGAAATATCTCACCGACCAACCCGACGTGCCGCGGGCCACAACGCAGCTCGTCACGCTCGCCCTTGTGGACGACGTGACCTTTGCGCAATGGCAGCGCTTTCTCGCGCCCCAGCGGCCAGGCGAATCGTCCGGACAGACGCACCCGACGCCGGTCGAGGTCACCCAGGCCATCGATGCGTTCGGCCTGCTGCGCCGCCTCGCTCCGGAGAAAACCTTCGCGCTCGCCACGGACGCCGAACTCAAGTTTCGCGCGCTCCGCAACCCCTGGTGCCGCGCCAAAGCCACCCAGCTCTACGGGATCGCCCTGCCGACGAGCGACGGCGCGGTGCCGCCCGACCTCGGCCAGCTTCTCCATCTCAAAGCCGGCGACAATTGCCCCGTCTGCCGCCAGCGGAGCGAGATGCAAACCCCGGCCGGTCCATAGGCGCGTTGTGAGTTTCACGACGCAGGTGGTTTGACCGGCGCTGCTCGCGACGGGTGTGCAGCGGGATGCCCTGGCACCGCGTTCGGCGGGCTTTCTGTTTGGGAATGTGGCGATCGAGGTGGTTCACTCGCGCCATGTTTTTCGTCACCATCCTCGGCAGCGGCAGTGCGGGAAACTGCGCGCTGGTGGAGACGGCGCAGACGCGGCTGCTCATCGATGGCGGGCTGAGCGCGCGGCAGATCGGGGCGCGGCTGG
>Ga0114966_10000656_pt1 | contig 33283 bp, 25 predicted proteins | sample M_130207_XF_Meta_FD_87029 | JGI IMG/M metagenome (GOLD analysis project Ga0114966, IMG submission 87029) | Freshwater microbial communities from Lake Montjoie, Canada to study carbon cycling - M_130207_XF_MetaG | ecosystem: Environmental > Aquatic > Freshwater > Lake | place: Lake Montjoie... | reverse complement strand
CTGCCGCACTCCGGGAAGCCTGCGGCTTTTCGCGGGCGCTCAAAGCCGCAGGCTTCCCGGTCTCCACTACATGGCGTTTACTTCGTTTTGGCAACATACAAGACGCAGAGGCACAGAGAAGGCAAGCAGAGGTCTGTTCCTCAGGAGGGTGGGACGGCTCGCTTCGAGCGCCGGTCCACAATAAGAATAACGTCAAGGAATCATGGTGGGCCGGCGCGGTGAAACGCCACTGGACCCACCCTACGGCTTTTGTTGTCACTACACTTCACACGCCATGCCGCTCGAACCCACCGATGATCCGTTGCAGACTCCCGTGCAGTTCGTGCGCGGCGTGGGGCCGGCGCGGGCCGAGTTGTTGGCGAAACTGAATCTGCTGCGAGTCGAGGACCTGCTGCTCAACCTGCCGCGCGATGTGCTGGACCTGACGCGCGTCGTGTCAGTCTTCGATCTGAAACCGGAGACAATGCAAACAGTCTCGGGGATCGTCGTCGATCGCGACGCGAAGGAGACCGCCAAAGGAATGGTCATTGTCGGGGTACTCCTTCAATCCGACGGCGGCTTTGTGCGGGGTGTCTGGTTCAACCAGTTGTTCATGCTGCGGAAGTTTGAGCTGGGACAGCGCGTCCTCTTTTCGGGGAAGCCCAAGTTCAACATGCGGCGGTGGGAGTTCTCGAACCCGCGTGTTCAGTGGCTGGGAGACGACGATGGGGACGGCGAGAACGGCGGCGGCGTGATGACTCGCTACGGGTTGACGGACGGTCTGTCGCAGCAAGAGATGCGGCGCGTCATGCGGAACACGGTGGAAGACTTCGCACCGCTCGTTCCCGAGTACCTGCCCGAATCGTTCCGCTCGCGAGCCAAAGTTCCCGCGATCGGCCCCGCCTTCACACAGCTGCATCTGCCGCGAACGCTCGATGAATACGAAGCGGGACGCCGCCGCATCTTGTTCGACGATCTGTTCGAATTCCAGATCGCCATTGCGCTACGCCGCCGCGCGTGGACGAAGGATTCGCAGGCGGTTCCGTTGCCGAGTTCCGCCAAGATCGACGCACGCATCCGGCGACTGTTTTCGTTCCGGTTCACGGCGGGACAGGATCGCGCGGTGAGTGAGATCACCGCCGACTTGGCTCGCGACCGAGCGATGCACCGGCTGCTTCAGGCCGATGTGGGAGCGGGCAAAACGGCAGTCGCGGTCTACGCGATGCTCGTCGCCATCGCCGCCGGGAGGCAGGCGGTGTTGATGGCTCCGACCGAACTTCTGGCCCAACAGCACTGGCAAACGATCGACGCCTTGCTCGCGCAGAGCCGTGTCGAACGGAGACTGCTCACCGGACAAGTGACTGCCGCCGAAAGACGTGACACGTTGGCCGGGATCGCGAGCGGTGAGGTCAAGCTGATCATCGGTACGCAGGCGGTGATTCAAGATGCCGTCAACTTTCACTCGCTTGGTCTGGCGATTATCGACGAGCAACACAAGTTCGGCGTGCAGCAGCGTGCAAAGTTCTCGGCGGGAGCGGTCTCGCCCCACGTCCTCGTCATGACCGCGACGCCGATTCCACGCAGTCTCTGTCTGACGCAGTTCGGTGACTTGGACCTCACACTGATGAACGAACTGCCGCCGGGACGACAACGGATCGTGACCAGTCGCATTCCCAGCCGCGCGGCCGCGCGTAAAGCGTGGGACTTCGTCAAGCAAGGTCTGCGCGAAGGTCGCCAGGCTTACGTCGTCTGCCCGCGCGTTGAAGAGGATGCGTCAGTGCCCATCGGCGTCGATGCCTCCGCCAGCGCCGAGTCCGTCTTTCGCACGCTCACGACCGGCGAGTTGAAAGAGTTCAAGATCGGCCTCGTTCACGGGCAACTTGATCGAGACGAACGACAAGCGATGATGACCGCGTTCCGCAACGGCGACCTGAATGTCCTCGTCGCGACGACCGTGATCGAAGTTGGCGTCGATGTCCCGAACGCCACGTTGATGGTCGTGTTTCAAGCCGAACGCTTCGGGCTGTCACAGCTTCATCAACTGCGAGGCCGCATCGGGCGCGGACGCTTTCAGGGCTACTGCTTCCTCTTCAGCGACGCCGAATCCGTCGAAGCGACTCGCCGCTTGGCCGCGATGGAGGCGAGTGCCGACGGCTTCCACATTGCCGAGGTGGACTTTGAAATTCGCGGCCCGGGCGATGTGTTGGGGACGAGGCAAAGCGGCGCGATGCCACTCCGCGTGGCCGACCTCGTCCGCGACAAGGCCATTTTGGAAGAGGCTCGAACCGCTGCGTTCAACCTCGTCGAATCGGGCGAACTGGACGAACCCGAGTTTGCGCTGCTCAAGCTCCGCGTCCTCGACCGGTTCGCCAAACTGATGGACATCCCACAGACGGGATGACGAGACAACCTAGCCGGGCACAATGTTCGATGTTTCCGACATCAGGCGCAGTCGTAGTCCAGACCCCTTGGTTCGGACGAGGGCCTCGCCCAGGAGAGCCACTGAAGTACGCGGAGATTGCGGGTATCGTCCGGACCAAGGGGACCGGACGACAAGTCGGAGTTCGTCCGAGTCCTGTTAGAATCCGCCCGCAAGATACGACGACAACGAGACGAATGCGCCGCGCGATCACAACGCCGCGATCACCAACAGGACATCACCTCATGCTACCGATCACTTATTGGACCGCCGTCTCACGTGCGCGACGACTGCGTTGCCCACGCTGCGGCAAAGGGCCACTGTTTCGCAACTGGATCTTGATGCACAACGAATGTGCGCACTGCAATCTGATGTTTCAGCGCGGGCCGGGCTATTACCTCGGTTCGACGTACATCAACTACGGTTTCATCGCGGTGACGCTGACGGTGGCCTATGTTGGATTGCACTTTGGAGCCGAGATCGGCAACGAGTTTTTGATGCCGCCGATGATCGCGTACTGCCTCCTCATGCCGGTGCTGCTGTTCCGGCATTCGCGGGCGTGGTGGCTCGCGCTGGACTGCTTCTTCGATCCGACCAGCTTCGCTCCCGAGAACGATGATTTTCTCGCGGGAAGCTCCGCGTCGGGACAGTCGTCAGACAAGACTCGGAACGACGAGCAGTGACAGTATGAAGCCGTAGGACGGGCGCTCTTGCCCGTCTACTTGAGTGCGGAAAGCCAGACGGGCAAGAGTGCCCGCCCTACCCGTCTGAATACGTTCAGTTGCGTGACGGATCGAACTGTCGCAGATTGCGGAGCCGTTCGAGGTAGTTCAACAACCGACGGGCCTTTGCGGCGGAGATCGGTGCGGGCGCATCGTCAAAACAGGCGATGGCTCGACGGACGCAAGCCATCTCGCCCCGGTGTCGATTCAGTTCACCAAGCAGCGCCGAGAGATTGAGCAGGTCGTTCCCCATCAGCCTCAATTCTCCCGCCGATTTGTGTCGCGAGTAGGCTCGCAGCAGCGGCCGGATTCCCTCGCGCGGGTCGGTCAGAAATCCGGTGAGCAGCCCGAGTGTCGCTTCGACTTCGGCATTCACTTCGCCGTGAACACCGTCCTCGTCAAAATCGACCTCGTCGAAATCAGCGGCCGCCCCGGCGAGACACTCCGCCATTTCAAGCCGCTCCGCTCGCCAAGCGTCGTTCGCCAAGCCCAGCAATTCGTCGGGACCGCAATCATCGACCATCGCGATCGCCCGCTGTTGGAATCGCCGGGCGAGATCGTTGTCGCCAAGTTCTCGATAGACGGCGGCCAAGTTGTGATAGATGGTCGCCAACGCACCGCGTTCTCCGCTCTGTTGCGCGATGTCGAGTGCAGACGTCAACTGGCAGAGTGCCTCGTTGAATCGCTCCTGCTCGGCCAAAGCACATGCATAGGCAATGCACCCGGCAGGAGACGCATCCACTTTGATGGCTCGCTGGAAGACTGTGTCGGCCTCGCCCCAACTTCGGGTGCGGACCAGTTCGCTGCCCCAATTGAGCAGCCATTCCACTTGGCTGGACGCAGTCTTAAATTCGGGATTGGTCATGGCTCGTTCTCTTCATTCGTGCTTGGGATGGGGGGACAAGCAGAACGAGCGTGTTCAAATAGCCGGGAGTTCGTCACGATGAGACGTTTCGCCTCACCCATCCGTGACGTAACCCGCAGACCTTTGACAAAGGCGACCTGAGAGGTTCGTATTCTCCCTATTTTACCCGTTGTGTCAACCGCGCTGTGAAATTGAATTTCAACGATTACTAACGCGCGGACTGGCAGAATCAGTGGCCGAGGCAGAAACTCGGCCGGTGTCAGATTGGCAGAGGACACGGTCGGGACAGCTCAGGCACTCGCCACGATGGCAGGACTCTCCAAATGTCGGTTTGCCACAAAGTACCGCTCCACAGGTGACTTCCGTCATGCGGTCCCTTTGGCGCGCGGTTCGCTTGTCCTCATCCAGCCCGTGTTGTGTCGAACGTATGATCCGCAGCGTGCCTGCATTCTTGGAGACGAAGAGATGGCGAAAAAGGCAAGTGCCTCGAATGACATTAAGCTGGTCCCGCTGGGCGACCGGGTCGTGGTCAAGCGAGCCGAAGCGGAGTCGAAAACCGCTGGCGGCATCGTTCTGCCGGACGCTGCCAAGGACAAGCCGCAACGCGGTGAAGTGCTGGCCGTGGGCGAAGGTCACACCAAGAGCAGTGGCTTGAAGGCCGCGTTGACCGTCAAAGCGGGTGATCAGGTGATCTTCAGCTCCTACGCGGGCGACGAACTCAAGGTTGGCGATGAGACCTACTTGTTGATGCGCGAGAGCGACATCCTCGCGATCATCGGTTGATCGATCGCGATCCGATTTTCTGACAACTTCAAATTCCGCCAGCTTTGAACGTCTGGCCGTTTCCCCGTAAGGAGCAGTTCGAGATGCCCAAGATTATCGCCTTCGATCAAGAAGCGCAGGAAGCGATGAAGCGCGGCGTGCAGAAGCTGGCGCGGACCGTTCGCGTCACCCTCGGCCCACGCGGTCGCAACGTCATCATCGAGAAGAGCTTTGGCTCGCCCACCGTCACCAAGGACGGCGTGACCGTCGCCCGTGAAATCGAACTGGAAGACAAGTTCGAAGACATGGGTGCCCGCATGGTGCGTGAAGTCGCCAGCAAGACGAGTGACATCGCCGGTGACGGGACCACCACCGCGACCGTGCTCGCCGAAGCCATCTACGTCGAAGGTCTCAAGGCGGTCGTTGCCGGTGTGAACCCGATCGACATGAAGCGCGGCATGGACAAGGCCGTCGAGCAGATCGTCGCCAAGCTCAAGAGCATGGCCGTCGAATGCAAGAACAAGAAGTCGATCGCACAGGTCGGCACTGTCGCCTCGAACGGCGACACCGAGATCGGTCAAATCCTCTCCGACGCGATGGAGCAAGTCGGTAAGGATGGCGTCATCACCGTCGAAGAAGGCAAGTCGCTCAAGACGGACTTCCAAGTTGTGGAAGGGATGCAGTTCGATCGCGGCTATCTGTCGCCGTACTTCGTCACCGACCCGACCTCGATGGAATGCGTCCTCGAAGATGCTTACATCCTGATCCACGAGAAGAAGATCAGCAGCATCAAGGATCTCGTTCCGGTCCTCGAAAAGGTCGTCAACAGTGGCAAGCCGCTGTTGATCGTCGCAGAAGAAGTCGATGGCGAAGCTCTCGCGACGCTGGTCATCAACAAGCTGCGTGGCACGTTCAAGATCGGTGCCGTGAAGGCTCCCGGTTACGGCGATCGTCGCAAGGCGATGCTGCAAGACTTGGCGATCATGGTCGGTGGCCAAGCGATCTTCGAAGACTTGGGTATCCAGCTTGAAAACGTCCAGCTGTCGGATCTCGGCCGCGCCAAGCGGATCGTCATCGACAAGGACAACACGACGATCATCGAAGGTCTCGGCAAGTCCAGCGACATCAAGTCGCGGATCGAGCAGATTCGTCGCGAACTGGCTAACTCTTCCAGTGATTATGATCGCGAGAAGCTCGAAGAGCGCGTCGCGAAGTTGTCCGGCGGCGTGGCTCAGGTCAACGTCGGTGCCGCGACCGAAAGCGAAATGAAAGAGAAGAAGGCCCGCGTCGAGGACGCCCTCTACGCAACTCGCGCTGCCGTCGAAGAGGGAATTCTCCCTGGCGGTGGTGTCGCCCTGTTGCGTTCGTCACTCGACCTCAAGCCCACCGGTTTGAACGATGACGAGACGACCGGTTTCAACATCATCGTCCGTGCTTGCCGCGCCCCGCTGACTCAGATCGCTGACAATGCCGGTGTCGATGGTGCGGTTATCTGTGAAAAGGTCGCTGAGCATAAGGACAACTTCGGTTACAACGCCGCGACCGGCAAGTACGAAGACTTGGTCAAGGCCGGGATCATCGATCCTTGCAAGGTGACTCGCAGTGCCCTGCAAAACGCAGCCAGCGTTTCGACGTTGCTGCTCACCAGCCAAGCCTTGATCGCCGAGAAGCCGAAGAACGATCCGAAGAAGGGTGGCGGCGACCACGACATGCACTGATATTGTTGTCCCCTCGCCCCGGCACTGCGGGGGAGCGGGCTAGGGTAAGGGGGCCTTTCTCTTCCAGAGAGTTCCCTTGCAAGCCCAAGGAGGCCGTTCACCTCGAACGGCGTCAGGGAGGATAAAAGTGACAGCCCGCGAACTTCGGTTCGCGGGCTGTTTCCGTTTCGTGACCACGTTGATTTCTTAACGTCCCACGCGAGAATGCCGGGCAACCACAACCTCTTCCGGAAAGAAGCATCATGGACCTGACCGTTCTCAACGCCGTTGCTCCCGTCGAGACCTATGATGAAGACCCGCTCGATCTGATGGATGAGATCGACGAGCTGAAGAGGTCGAAGGACGCGGCGATTCTCGCCCACTTCTATGTCGATGGCGACTTGCAGGACATCGCCGATTACACGGGTGACAGCCTCAAACTGGCACGCGATGCGACACAGGTGCCGAACTCGACGATCGTCTTCTGCGGCGTCCACTTCATGGGTGAGTCGGCCAAGATTCTCAGCCCGTCCAAGAAGGTGTTGATGCCCGACCTTCAGGCGGGTTGTTCGTTGGCGGAGAGTTGTCCAGCGGACAAGTTGGCCGCTTATCAAGCCGACCTGCGAGCGAAGGGCCACGACTTTCAAACGGTCGCGTACATCAACACGACTGCGGCGGTGAAGTCACTGTGCGATTGGATCGTGACGAGTGGCAACGCTCGCGAGATCATTGATCGCGTCCCGGCTGACAAAGAGATCCTGTTCGTTCCCGATCAACATCTCGGCCGCTACCTCAGTTCGGTGACCGGTCGTCCGATGATTCTCTGGCCCGGCTCGTGCATGGTGCATGAGGTCTTCAGCATCCAAGATTTGCTGCGAGCCAAGCGGAACAATCCCGGTTCGATCGTGATGGCTCACCCCGAATGTCCGGCCAACGTGTTGGATGTGTCCGACTTCATTGGCGGCACCGAGAAGATGCGGAAGTACGTCGCGTCGTTCGCCGAGAAGAAGACGTTCCTCGTCGCGACCGAAGCCAACATGATCCACCCGCTGGCGAAGCTCGCCCCGCAGCACGAGTACATCCCGGTGCCGGGGATCATGGCTTCGACGGGTGAGACTTGTGCCTGCAACCGCTGTCCGCACATGGCTCGCAACACACTGCAAAAGGTGCGCGACTGCCTGCGAGACGGACGGCCGGAGATCACGTGGCAGCCGTACTTCGCGCAGGCTCAGGAAGTGTTGCAGCGAAGCCTGTTGCAGTGAAAACTCGCCCAAGGGCGACATCGCGATTCGTAGGATGGGCACTCTTGCCCGTCCGGCTTTGGTGCTGATGAGCGGACGGGCAGGAGTGCCCATCCTACGACAGGTCGCGTCACTCGCGTTGCCCCTGCGCCAGCAACTGACTCATCCGCTCACCGCGCGAGAGTTCCGGATGGTCGCCCTCGGGGGTGAGTCCCAACTGACGCAGCAGGTGTTCGGCTTGCTCATACGTGCAATAGCGCTCCCCCGCTGCGACGAGATGTTGGAAGTCGTTGTCTCGCAGGGCATCAGCTATCGTCGCGTGACGCTTCAGTTGGTGAGCCGGGTTCGAGGTGACGATAAGCAGGCGACACGCCTCCGCCACTTCGAGCCATCCCGCGCGACAAGCCTCGACGCCGCCGAGCAACAAGAACCGATCTCGGGCCAAGGTCTGCTGCTTCCGGTCGGACAGCACTCCCAACTGCACATAGGCACACATCGCGAGTTCGTGGTCTGGCATACGTTTGTCTTCCGTTTGTCTCGTTTCACCGCCAGCCGAAGGCGTGCACGCAGAGTGTTGAACATGGGGACGAAGGGCTCCGTCAGCGCGCACGCCTTCGGCTGGCGGTGAATCGAATCGGTCTTAATTTCGTGTGTTCAGCTCATCTGTTCCGTGGACCACGGTAGCCACGGGCGGACGACTCCCGGCCAGTGGCCGAAGTATTCGCCACGCATCTCGCCGGTGTCGTGGATGTTGAAGGACAGGACATCCTCGGCACGCGCGAACGGTTCGGTGAGACCATGTCCCACGAAGGGGGTGATGGCGTAGCGGCCTTCGTTCAAGGTGTGAGCGGGGATGCGGCAGACGGATCGGAACAGCCCGACGGGGTGAGGCATCCCGCCCCAGGCATCGGGCGTGAGCGACACGGGGCGCATCGACGACGTGGTGAAGACCGAGGTGGCAACGTGGTCTCGCAACGTGAAGCCGGCTGACAGACATTCTTGGTCGAGCAGGTTCCAGTAACTGATCTCGATCTCGATCTCTTGTGAGATCCCGATATCGGCGGTTGAACTAAGCGAGTCGGTATGACGGACTCGCACGGCGTGCAGTCGAACGATGTCATAGCCGGGGGCCGTGGCCGGGTCATTCCAAACGATTTCGCCACCGAGTGACAATCCGGTGGCAAGGTATTGCTCCACGACCTCATCGACCGGCCCGTTCGCGGCGAGTCGCCCGCTGCGCAAGAGCAACGCGCGCGTACAGAGGTTCGTGATCGTCGGCAGGTTGTGTGAAACAATTAGGCACGTGCAGCCTCGTCGAGCCACATCGCGCATCACGTCCATGCTCTTCTTTTGAAAGGCGGCGTCGCCCACGCCGAGGACTTCATCGACGATCAATATCTCCGGTTCGAGATGGGCGGCGATCGAGAACGCCAGCCGGATGTACATGCCGCTGGAGTAATGTTTGACCGGCGTGTCGAGGAATCGTTCGACTTCGGCGAACGCGACGATGGCGTCGAACTTCTGCTTGATTTCACGCCGCGTCATCCCGAGGAACGCGCCGTTCAGGAAGACGTTCTCGCGCCCCGTCAGCTCGTGATGAAAGCCGGTGCCGACTTCAAGCAGGCTCCCCACACGGCCGCGAATTTCGATCCGACCGCGCGTCGGAGTCGTGATCCGCGAGAGCAGCTTCAGCAGCGTACTTTTGCCCGCGCCGTTGCGACCGATGACGCCGAACACCTCGCCACGCTGGACCTCGAACGAGACATCGTCCAACGCCCAGAAGAGGTTCGCGTCGGTCTTGGCTTTGGCTGGTTTGGATGACATCAAACGAGACGGCAGTCGCGCGACGTTCTTCGCCATGTTCTCGATGAACTCGGTGAACCGGTGGTACGCGAGGTGATGTCCCATTTGAAACACCTTCGCGAGATTCTCGACACGCAGCGCGACATCGTTCATGGTTCAGATCCGATCGGCCAGAAAGCGTTCGACGCGCCGGAAGTACCACGCTCCCGTGACCAGTACGAGGATTGTCGCCACGAGCGACGCGACGACCTCGATCACCTCTGGTCCAGCAGTTCCAATGAGGCTCCACCGAAACGACTCCAACAACGACGACATCGGGTTGAGGCTGTAGAGGAGGTGCCATTGAGTCGGAATGTTCAGGCTGGCGGTCTCGTAGATGACCGGGCTGACGAAGAAGCCGATCCGCAAGAGAAACGGCACGATGTAGCCAAAGTCGCGGTAGTGAGCGTTCAGCGCCGACAGCCACAATCCCAACGCAAGCGCCGTGATGACCGTCGCCAAGACGACGAGCGGCATCATCAACAACGCGAGGCTCGGCGCGACGTGAAACCACGCCATCAAGCCCGCGAGAACAACTAAACCGACCCCAAAATCGACCAGCGGTCTCAGACAGACCGCGAGTGGCAAGACCATGCGAGGGAAGTAAACCTTCGTCAGCAGCGGCCGGTTATCGACGAGGCACGAGGTCGCCGAGCCAACAATCGCCGCGAACAGTTGCCACAACAACAGCCCGCACAAGAGCGAGATCGTGTAAGGCACCGCCTCACCCGCCGGTCGCTTCCCTAGCAGCGAAAACAACCCACTGAAGACCACCATCTCGGCCACCGGCTGCAACACGACCCACGCCACTCCGACGACCGCCTGCCGATAGCGCACGGTGATGTCTCGTGCGGCAAGAATCCAAATCAACTCGCGATAGTTCCAAAGCTCCCGCCAATCGAACCAACTCGCCGCGCGAGCCGCATCAATCACGACGAGCCTGGTCCCCTCCGTCGATCTTTGCGAAGCAGCGTTGTCGGCCAGGGAACTCATAAAGCGAAGGCATCCCGCAAAGAAAGAAAGTTGCAGTAAGATCAAGCTGGAAACGACCAACGGCGATAATAGGGGCGCCTAATCACTCAGTCCATGTGATCTACACTGAGCATGGCAGTCATTGGTAGCGAACGCTGACTGAAAACAGAAAAGCCCGCCTCAAGTGAGGCGGGCCGGTTGTTGTGATGTGGGCGCTGGCCGCTCGCGTGGTTTCAGTTGCCGTTGTAGGTCGTCCGGCCTTGGGGTGGAGTGCCGATGAGGAAGATCGGTTCGACGCCGGTCGGCAGCGTCGTGCCGGGCGGGAGATGGGCGGGGATCGCGGCGGCGACCGCTTCGTCGGCGAGGCGGTCTTGGCCTTCATGTCGGTAGCAATGACTGAGTGCCACGAGTGCCCGTTGATTGAACGGCGCGGGAAACATCTCGGCAGCGCGGTTCAACGGAGCGATGGCATCCGCGAACTTCGCCTGAGCCTGCAGGGCCTCACCGCGAAAGAGTTGGCGGATCGGTTCAAACGGCCCCGCTTCCGAAACACGGTTCAGTTCCGCGAGGGCATACGCCGGGAGGCCGATCTCCAGATAGCCTTCCGCAGCGGCGAGGCGGCGGACGACGAGCTGCGGATTGAACGGCGCGGCGTCTGGAACAATGGTGTTGGCTGTTGGGTGCGTTTCGGAATTCTCGGTGGTCATGGTCGCCTCCCTCTCGATTGAAAACATCACAGGTGAAGACTTCGTTGGTTTGAACATCAACCCGAAGCGTGAGCGAGGACGAAGTCTCTCTGTCCTCATCTTCATCTCACGCTGCCCGCGTCGTCGCTCATGCTTCGAGTGATTGTCATTTTTGGGCAGGTTCTCATGAGCTGGTGGCCGAGCAACTCATCTGCCAAACACGGTTCACTTTCAAAGCAGAGAACGTGCCGAAGACGGAACTTTCTTGAGCCGCGTTCTCAGGCCCAACGATAGACGTGACTTAGGACACGTCAAGCCCCGCTCGGTTCGCTCAACGAAAATGTCAGTTTGACAATTGCCGCAGCAGGAAAGGCCAAGACGGCGGCAGTCTGACCCGCACGCGAGAGTCGCGACCTCAGAGCCAGCCATACCAACCCCAAGCGTGAGCGAGGCTGCGAGCGTCAGCGAGAAGGCCCGCAGCATCGGAGTTGCGGAGTTCGTGAACTGCGCGTCCTCGCTCACGCTTCGAGCTCGTGTTGGGAGAACTCAATGAGTTGGTTGAAGTTCCACGACGCGGCCTCACAATACGCCGACGTTTGGGCGGCTGTGGTTGATACCTCGCGCGGTCCTTGATGAGAGGTTTCTGAGACCGCCGCGTCTCACCGTTGGTTCTTCATCGCTCACCTCAAAAGAGGGCTGATTTATGTCGCGAGATTTCCGAGTGCCTCGATGTGTTGCCGGGTTGAGTCTGTTCGTCGTGCTGGCATTCCGCGCGGTGGAGACATCTGCCGCGTCGCCGCCGAACATTGTGTTCCTGTTCACCGACGATCATGCCGCTCATTCGATGAGCTGCTACGGATCGAAGATCAACAAGACGCCGCATCTGGATCGGATCGCATCCGGCGGGATGAGGTTTGATCGGTGCTACGTCACGAATTCGCTGTGCGGGCCGAGTCGCGCGACGATCCTCACGGGAAAGCACAGCCACGCGAACGGCTTCCGCCAGAACGGCGACAAGTTTGACGGCAGCCAGGCGACGTTTCCCAAGCTACTGCAACAGGGGGGCTATCAAACGGCCGTCATCGGCAAGTGGCACTTGGAGACGGATCCCACCGGCTTCGATCACTGGGACATCCTGATTGGGCAAGGTCCGTACTACAACCCGCCGATGATTGCGAACGGCGAGCGAGTGAAGCATGAGGGCTACACGACGGAAGTCATCGGCGATCTGGCGATGGAGTGGCTCAACAAGAAACGTGATCCGAACAAGCCGTTCCTGTTGATGTGCCAGCACAAAGCTCCGCACCGCGAATGGCAGCCGGGACCAAAGTACTTCGATCTCTACAAGGACGAGACGATTCCCGAGCCGCCAACGCTGTTTCTCGATCACGCGCAGCTCGGTAAGGCCGCGCAGGTGCAGACACTGAGCATCGAGAAGAACATGACCGAACTCGACCTGAAGCTGACTCCGCCGAAGAACCTCACCCCGACGCAGGCCGAAGCGTGGCACAAAGCCTACGACTCCGAAAACGCTGCGTTCCTAGCAGCGAATCTCACCGGGAAGGAACTCGTACGCTGGAAGTACCAGCGGTACATCAAGGACTATTTGCGATGCGTCGCGGCGGTGGATGACCAGGTGGGGCGATTGCTCGACTGGATCGAGAAGTCGGGCCAAGCGGACAACACGATCGTCGTCTACGCCTCCGATCAGGGCTTCTTTCTCGGCGATCACGGTTGGTTCGACAAGCGGTTCATGTACGAACCGTGCTACCGGACACCGTTCCTCGTGAAGTGGCCGGGCAAGACGAAGCCCGGTTCGGTGAGCAACGATCTGGTCTCAAACCTCGACTTCGCGCAAACGTTTCTCGCCGCAGCGGGAGTACAAGCGGACCCGTCGATGCAGGGAGTCAGCCTGCTGCCGCTGCTCGAAGGAAAGAGACCGGCCGACTGGCGGAAGAGCCTTTACTACCACTACTACGAATTCCCCGGTGCCCACGATGTGCATCGTCACTACGGCGTGAAGACCGCCCGGTACAAGCTGCTCCACTATTATCACCTCGGTGACTGGGAGTTGTTCGATGCCGAGCAGGATCCGCTCGACACGAAGAACGTTTACCACGACCCGGCGTATGCCGAAGCTCGCAAAGAACTCGAAACGGAACTGGCACGGCTCCGCAAACACTATCAAGACCCCGATGATCCGAAGCCCGAATCGAAGGTGAAGAAGAACTGAGCGTGAGGGTTCCAACGGATTCTTTCTTGGGCGTAAGCCCTCTTCCGCCTTTCTGAGCGGGGCGGCGTCAGCCCAATGGCACTCACTTTGAGCGGCACGGCGTGAATGACAAAGTGAGTGCCATTGGGCGTAAGCCCCCTAGCTCCGAATTGATTGATGCGGGGGCTAACGCCCAAAACCAAGAACCGGGGGGCTGACGCCACCCCGCTCAGAATGTCATGAGTTGTCGGGTTCGTGGAATGAGGCATCCTGCTCCATGTGGTTTTTCATTCTCGGTTGTCTGCTTCCTGCCTTCTGGGTGTCGTTCCTGACGACGGGCCTGATGAGGCTGATCGCGCCGCGAGTCGGCTTGATTGATCGGCCGGCTGCTCGCAAAGTCCATCTTGTGCCGACGCCGCTCGGTGGCGGGATCGGCATCTGGGCGGGAGTCGTGTTGCCGCTGCTCGTCGCACAGATTTTGGTGTTGATTTGGCGCGTGAATCCTCCGAGTTGGTTGCCGCTCGAATTGCGCGAGCATCTGGCGGGAGCCGCCTTTCGGGCGAAGGAATTGTGGGGCGTGTTGGGAGCGGCGACATTGCTCGCGCTGATGGGCTTGATCGACGATCTGCGACCGCTGCCGTGGAAACCGCGACTGGCCATTCAACTGGGAGTCTCGGCGGCGGTCGTGTTGTCCGGCGTGCGCGCGACGATCTTCCTGAGCAACCCGTGGGTCGGAATCTTGTTGTCGATCTGTTGGTTCGTGGTTCTCGTGAACTCGTTTAATTTCCTCGACAACATGGACGGTTTGTCGGGCGGCATCGCGCTCATCGTGAGCATGATCTTCGCCGTGATGATGCTCACCAAACCGGGCGACCCGCGTTGGCTGGTGGGCGGTTTTTTCTTGATCGTGGCGGGATCGCTGATCGGGTTCCTGTGTCACAACTGGTCCCCAGCCCGCATCTTCATGGGCGATTCAGGGAGTTATTTTCTCGGCTTCAGCATCGCCAGCATGACTGTTCTTGGAACGTTCTATTCACCGAGCGATCACAACCAACACGTGATCCTCGCGCCGTTCTGCGTACTGGCGGTGCCGCTGTACGACATCTGCACCGTCGTGCTGATTCGACTGCGCGAAGGCCGCAGCCCGTTTCAGCCCGACAAGAAACACTTCTCCCACAGATTGGTAGCACTCGGCCTGACGAAGGTGCAGGCGGTGCTAACCGTTCATCTGGCGACGCTCATCACCGGGCTGCTCGGCCTGACGTTGTATTCGGTAACGAGTTGGAACGCGGCGGCGGTCGTGATCGCGTGTGTCGGCTGTGTGCTGTTGTTGATCGCGATCTTGGAAGCCGCGCCGCGCAACGGAGCGGCGTAGCCCGTCACACCCACCCGCAGCGTGAGCGAGGACTCCATCGCACGCGACGCAATCGCCAACGACGAGCCAAAACCAAGCGGAAGGAATTCAACCACGGATTTCACGGAAGGCACGGATCAGAGATAAGGACCAGCGAATCACTACTGTCGGGATTATGGTGAGCCGGGTGCAGTAAGGCCCCGGACTCCTCGATGAAGAGTCCGGGGCCTTACTGCACCCGGCTCACCCAAGTCAAACAAACTCTGACAGATGTTGATTTGTCCGTCCTAAGCAAAACATTTCTATCCTTGCCGCTTTCATCCGCGGCCTGCGTGAAATCCGTGGTTGAATCTCATCCTCTTCACTCTGCATCAGCATATACGCGGGATAAGAAGTCGTCGTGAACGATGGGTACGAATGAGGACAGCATGGCTCGGTCGGTGACTGCGACTGTTGATCGAAGTGTGAGCCCGACTTCATTGCGAGGTCGTTTCGCCGCGACATGCGAGCCGTTCCTGAGCGGTCTCGTCGCGATGACGTTCTTCGCGCGGTTCTATCTCCCCACAGAAGACACCGCGAACGGCGCGACGCTGTGGATCATCGCGATCTGGTTTGTGATCGGGTTGTTCGCGCTGCTCATGGCGTGGCGCGGCCGAGGTGCGGCGCGGAGATGCGATGGATGTGACGCGGCGGTCTTGCTGCTGATCGGTGGGCAAGTCGCCTCAGCGGTAATGATCGTGGCGACGACGGGCGACAAGCGAGCGGCGGTCAACATCGCGTGGGAGTGGATCGGTGCCGGGATTGTTTGGTTCGTGCTGCGGTCACGCGTGGGAGGCACGGCATTTCGCGAAACGTTTGTGCGCGCGTCCGTCATCACAGGATGCATTCTCGCCGGGCTGGGCCTGTGGCAGCATTACGTCTCGCAACCGGCACTCGTCCGCGAGTATGGCCCGTTATTCGATCGGCTGCGGGAGGCAACGGGAGGCGAAGCGGAGGTCATTCAGCGGCAGTTGGCCAAGTCTGGCGTTCCGACGGAAGGTCCGGCGCTGACGCTGTTCGAGAAGCGGATACGCGACAGCCGCGAACCGATGGGACTGTTCGGTTTGACTAATACGTTCGGCGGGTGCCTGGCCGTGTGGCTCGTGCTGACTCTGGCTTCGTTTCGCCTGAGCAACGCCCAGCGCGGCCGCGAGCGGCTGCTTGTACCTCGCGCGGTCGTTGATCCGGCCTCTGAGCGGGGTGGCGTAAGCCCCCCGGTTGTTTGCAAACGGGCTGACGCCCAAGAACCGGGGGGCTTACGCCACGCCGCTCTGAAATCCCTCACTCTTGGCCGCGCGAAGTACGAAGCCGCCCTCTTGGTCGTCACGTTGGCGTTGATCGCGTGGTGTCTGCTGCTGACGAAAAGTCGCACGGCGCTCGTGGGGACGGCCTGCGGTATCGCCGTCTTGGTAGGAGGGCAACTGCTGTCGTCACTGCGACGTGGCGACGCGATCACGACTTGGATTCGTCGTGCGGTTGCGGTCCTCGGGATTGGAACCGTGCTGGCGGGAATCGCGGTCGGTCTGCTGATTCAAACCGGGGGACTCGACATTGAGGTGTTGTCGGAGTCCTTCAAGTCGGCCTCGTACCGGTTGCAGTACTGGCAGGCGACTACGCGGCTGGTGGTGGCTCATCCGTGGCTTGGCGTCGGACCGGGAAACTTTCGTCAGCACTACTTGAAATACAAATTGCCCGAGGCCAGCGAGGAGATCGCCGATCCCCACAACCTCTTCTTCGATGTCGCAGCGACCGGTGGACTGGTGTCACTCGCGGGGTTGGTGATGTTGCTCGTGCTGACGGTCTGTGGACGATTGGTGCCGGGGCGCGAGCAACCCAACGCCGGTGGCCTCGCGAGTGATTCCGTCTCATCTTGGCCGTACTGGTGTGCCGGTGTTGCACCGTTGTTGGTGTTCTTCAGTTTGATGGTGTTGAACGGCGAGTGGGACGACAGACTCCTCGTCCTGCCGTGTGTTTGGTTTGGTGTGGTGGGCGTACGGAGTTGGCTGGCAAAGGGCGAAACCTCCACACCCGACGATGCCGCACGCTGGTCCTTTGCCGCAGCCGTGGTCTTGGTCGTTCACTTGCTCGGCGCGGGCGGCATCTCGATGCCCGCCGTCTCGCAGTTGCTGCTGTGTTTGATCGCGTTCAGTCTCCTGCCGCTGGCGGTGGAAACAGTCCCGTCCAACGTCGCACTGCGAACCAACAGGCCGATGTGTGCGGTCACGTTGATTGGCTGGGCTGTGATGTTGGCAGCGTTTGTCGCGACCGCGCTGGTTCCAGTCACGCGAGGGCAGTCGTGGTTGGCGACTGGCAACCGGATGGCCCTTGCTCGCGAAGGCCGATCCGGTGCCGAGGTGGCCTATCGCGCGGCGTGCCTGGCCGACGACTGGTCCTCCACGCCGTGGCATCGTCGAGCCGAACTGGCTTACGAGCAGGCGGCTCGCGATCGTTTCCAGTCCAACGAATTGTTCGACACCGCCGTAAAGCTGCTGCTCGAAGCGATGGCCCGCGACCCACACAATTTTCACGGTCCGAGGACTCTCGGAAACTGGTGGCTGACCCGATGGCAGGTGACTCAAAACGAGGCTGATGCTCAACAAGCGTTTGAGTGGCTGCGGCGTGCGCTGGACTCGTACCCGACGAACGCCTCGCTGCTTGCCGAATTCAGTCAGGCGGCAGAGGCGGCGGTGCAAATCCACGAAACGGTCACAGCCGCTCAGAGTGCTTTGAAACAGAACGAACTGAATCGACGCCTCGGACATGTAGACCGTTACTTGGCCGACGACGTTGTCGTCCGATTGCGTCGATTACTAAAGGAGAGGACTCGTTCACCGTGAACGTGTGATGACGGATTGGGTGCGGTATAAGTCCCGCCGCGAATGCCCTCGCACCAATACCAACCCGCCGCGTGAGCAAGGAATGTTGGCGAACTCCTTGCTCACGCGGCGGGTTGGTGTGAACGGCATCGACACCAGCCGCTCTAACCCTCCCCGTAAACCCCCGCTGACAATTCCAACCGCCGACGTACCGAGGACGTGCCGATGAAGCCTGTTGCCGTGATATTGACGATTGCCTTCACCTTTGTGGCCCTCAGTGTCACCGTGTGGTTGGGACGCTATCAGGGCGTGATCGATCTGCCCCAGCTTTCCGGTGGTCCTCCCACTGAGGCTGTTCCAGGCAGCTTGGAGATCCCGGCCAATGGCCCGTTCGGCAAGGCCGTCCCCGTGGAGATATCGCACGATTTCGGTGTTCTTACGCTCGGTTCCAAAGGGTCACACGTCTTCGTGATTAAGAACGAAGGGCAGGGGCCGTTGCGAGTGAAAACAGGCAAGACCTCCTGCATCCAATGCACGGTGGGAGGCGTCTCACGCGAGGATGACATTCTGCCCGGTGAATCGGTCGATGTGACGATCAAATGGGAGATCAAGTCCCCCAACGAGAAGTTCCGCCAATGGGCCGAAGTCCACACGACCGATCCGGACAACAAGCGGATCGAACTCTCCATCGAAGGACGGGTGGATCGACCACTCCGGCTGACTCCCGAGGACGTGTGGGTTGTCGGCGACCTCCTGCCCGACGTACCGACCGTCGTGCGCGGGACGCTGTACTCGTTAATCCTCGATGAAGTCACCATCGACAAATTTGAGTGTGTCAACCCGCATGTGTCCGTGACGTGGGAACCGGCCACGCCGGAAACGCTCGCCGAATTGAAAGCCAAGTCCGGCGTGCAGATCACCGTCAGTGTGGCGGCGAACAGCCCGCTCGGTCCGCTGCGAGAATCGATCACCCTCGTGTCTCCGCATAATGGCGGGACCAGTATCCAGCTCGGATTGACGGGACAGCGGTCGGGACCGATCGAATTCAAAGGCCCCCGTTGGAACCCCGAAACCAATTTCTTGACACTCGGTGAGTTCCCCGCGAACAAAGGGATCAAGTCCAAACTCTATTTGTACGTCCGCGACTTGGAAGGCGAACTGGTCGTCGAGTCGATCGAGCAAAAGTACAACGCCGTCAAATTCACCTTCCCGCCAACGGGCAAAGTCATCGGCAAATCGAAGTTGTACGAAGTCGAAGTCGAGATTCCGCCCGGTTCGTCGGCCAAACGGCGCGGCGAGGATGCCGAACAAATTCGGCTGAAACTCAACCACCCCAATGCGAAAGAGTACCGGTTCTACGTGAGCTATCACTCGCTCTGAGAGTCGCCCACAGCACCTGACTCGGGCTTGACGGTCGGTTGCCACACTCGTTAGCAAGTCTTCTCGCTTAGCAGCCCGTTGAAAAGCAGTGGGACGGACGCCCTCGTCCGTCCGTTTTCAACGGAAGTTCGCTCGGACGAGGGCGTCCAAGCTACGTTTTTTCGAGGGCTGCTCAGTGGATCACCAGCCCTGCTTACGCTGCGGGTTGGTGTCAGAGGCACTTCGACAGGGATGTTCATTCACACGAGTCCGGTTCCAGGAAGGATCGACATGTCCGCGACGCAGCAAGGCTCGATGTCAGCAGTACGACGATTGCCGGTCTCATTGATGTCTCTTTACGCGATGACGACTCTGGTCCTCGTGACCGGATGCCCCGCAACGCCTCCACCACCGAAGCCCCCCACACCGGCTGGTGGTGCTGTGAATGGTGGATCGACCAAGCCCACCACAACGGCGAACGAAAAGGCTCCCGCCAAGGGAGCCGACGCACATGAAGCTCCACCCGAACCGTTGCTGGCCGACTGGAAGTCACCCGCGGCCGTGTTGCTGCTGACGGGCTTGCAGCACGGTTATCTCGAACCGTGCGGCTGCAGCATTCACCAATTGGGTGGCATGGCGCGGCGAGCCGACTTGGTGCGGATGCTCACCGAAGAGCGGAAGTGGGCCGTGTCGGGACTCGATGTCGGCGGGGCACCCAAACGCAACCGACGACAAGATCAGATCAAGTATCTCGCGCTGTTCGATGCCTTCAAAAAGCTGAACTACGGTGCAGTCGCCGTTGGACGGGAAGAGCTTCTGTTGGGAGCCGACTTCCTCCTTCAGCAGATGGTGTCCGACCCCGAGGAAGCCAAGAAAACGGTGGCGCTGCTCGGCGCAAACGTCGCGTTGTACGACCCGCCGCTGGAAGGCTGGCCGCTCGCGTCGCGCATCGTTCAAGTCGGTGAGATCAAGGTCGGTGTGACGGCGATCGTGGGTGTGAGCCTGCGCAAGGATGTCGCTCCCGACGGTGCGATGAACAACATCACAATTCGCGATCCCGACGAAGTTCTGCCTGCTGCCATCGCCGCCTTGAAAGCTGAGCAGCCTCAATTCTTGGTGCTGCTCTCGCACGGCAGTACAGAAGAGGCGTCGGCACTGGCGACCAAGTACCCCGAGTTTCAGATCGTGCTCACGGCGGGCGGTCCCGATGAGGCGGACAAGAAGCCCGTCGTTGTGGGCAAGACGTGGGTGATTCAGGCCGAACCCAAAGGGAAGCGGGTCGGCGTGCTCGGCTATTTCCCGGACAACGCCGAGCAACCGTTCCGCTATGACCTGGTGGCGCTCGACGACCAGCGGTTCAAAGATCATCCGACGATGAGAGAGCTGATGAAGACCTACCAGCAGCAACTGCTCGACGAAGCCATCTCCACATCCGAAGAGCTGCTCATCAAACATCCGTCCGGACACACATTTGTTGGCGCGGATAAGTGCGGTGAATGTCACACGAAGGCGTTCGCCCATTGGAAGGAGACGCCGCACGCGAAGGCGTTCGAGCCGCTGATCTCCGGCCGCAAGGGGGATGTCGATCCGATCTCGCGCATCTACGACCCGGAATGTCTGGCGTGCCACGTCACGGGTTGGGACGCGAAGCAAATGCTTCGCTACGACAGCGGCTACATCAGTCAAGAACGGACGCCGCATCTGCTGAACCAACAGTGCGAGAACTGTCACGGCCCCGGCAGTCACCACGTCAGCCTTCAAGAACGCTTTGCCAACGATGCCGCCAGTGTCACCACCGCTGAACTGGAAGCGGGAAGAACGTCTGTTCGCCAAACACTGGAAACGGCGAAAAAGGGGGCGTGCGCGAGCTGCCACGATTCCGATAACGACCCCCGTTTCACTCCCGATGCCTTCGACAAATACTGGGCAAAGATTGCGCACCCGTGGCGCGACTGAGGTAGAAGGAGTCTGGGAACAAGAGTCAGAAATCATTCGGACTCTTGCCCCTCTTTCCTGACTCCTGTCCCCTGCGTCCTGACTCCCTCCTCTAGGCCCACCATGCAGCTCACCCCGCAAGCTCTCCGCGCACTGAAGGACACCTCAGTCTTCGAGATCACCTGGACCGACGGCAAGACGTTCCAGCTCCCATTCAAACTGGTCCGATCGGAGTGTCCCTGCGCCGAGTGTGTTCATGAGATCACTGGCGAACGCATTCTTCAGCCCGAGTGGATTCCCGACGACATCCGACCGACCGAACTCAGTTACGCTGGCAACTACGCGCTGCGGATCGTCTGGTCCGATCGTCACGCTTCGGGCATCTTCACTTGGGAACGACTGCACGGACTGTGTTCTCACTACCAAGCGGTCTTGGTCTCTCAACCCATTTGATGGCGGTGATGCTCGTCATGGCTGCGATCCCGTTTCTCATCATCGACGGCTACAACCTGCTGCACGCAGCGGGGCTGTCGCTGGCCAACTACAAGCAGGGTGATCTGCATCGTCAACGAGGACGATTGCTCGCGTTGCTGGCGGAACGCCTCTCCACCGAGGAGCGGCAACGCTGCACGATCGTGTTCGACGCGGTCGATGCTCCATCGGGACTCGACAGCCAATTTGAACACGATGGCATGGCGGTCCTGTTCGCCAAGCCGGGACACGAGGCCGACGAGTTGATCGAAGAACTGGTTGCCGTCCACTCGGCGGCCCGTCAGTTGACGGTGGTCTCGAGCGATCATCGCCTCCATCGAGCCGCACGCAGCCGACGTGCGTCGCCCCTCGACAGTGAAGCCTTTCTCGCACGTCTTTCTCGTCGAGGCGACGTGATCGAGTTGGCCGGAGTGACGCCGCCCGTCGCGCCACCGACCAACTCAGAGACGAGCTACTGGCTGCGCGAGTTCGGGACCATCGACGTGGATGCGATCGCGACGGAAGAGTCGGCAGACACGCTCACGAATGCCGCCGATCCCTGGCAACAGCGGATTGATGAACTGGAGCGAGCACTCAACAGCCCCGAAAGCCTCGACCACTGGCTCGATAATCCGCCGCGCAAACGCCCGCGTCCGTGATCGCGGTTCAGGCCAATGCCTTTTGAACCTGGAGAAGGGGTGCCACGGTCACGATGCTTCGACGTGGCCGTGTGAATGAGAAACAGCCTTCACTTCCACACACGGACACGTCGAAGCTCCGTCACCGTGGCACCCGAAATTGAGAAGGCGATGGCCTTGGGTTCAGGCAAAGCCCTCTTGCTTCGATGAGCCTCGCCGTCCTAGAGTGCGCGCGGTGCCGCAGTCGTATCAGGTACCGTGGCGGAGTTCTTCAGCAAGGGGGCAAGATCATGCGTCAATTCAGTTCGTTGGCTCTGTGGGGTGTTGTTGCAGTCGCGGGGTGGCTCTCACCCGGCGACGCTCTGGCCGACCCAAGAATTCGCGGCGGCATCTCGTTTGGAAGTGGCGGTGTTCGAGTTGGAATCGGAAGTGGGTTGGGCTATGGCTCGGGTTACGGGCCGGGTTATGGATACGGACACAACCATGGTTACGGCGGCTATGGCTACGGTCCCGCACCAGTCTACGTTCAGCCCTATCCGGTCTATCAACCGCAGCCAGTCTACGTGCAACCTCAGCCCGTCTATACCCAGCCGCAGTATCAGCCGCAGCCGAACTACGTGCGAGGATCGTCCATCCCCTCCAGCCCGACGCCGATCTCGGATGGAGGCGAGATCATGCTCTTCAGTCCGGCCACCAACTTGGGCGACGTGCGTTACACATTGAACGGCCATCCCTACACGATGGCCCCGGGCACGAAACAGAAGTTCAAGAACGATCGCACTTGGACGGTCGAGTTCGAGTCGTCATCCGGTCGCTTCGCGCAGTACACGCTCACGTCATCCCGCTACAAATTCAAACCGACCGACGCGGGACTCGGCCTGTACCAGACTCAGGATCTCCCCGAGACAGCACCGCAAGCGATTCCAGCCGCCCCAATCCCCGATGCTCCGACACCATCCGATTTCGAGGGCGATGTCGTCCCACCAAGACCCGTTTTGAAGACGGAGCCATAAAGGCCAGTTCGCGTCATCAACCTCATCCCTCAGCACCCCGGTCACTCAATGTGACCGGGGTGTTTCGTTGACCGCGACGTAAGGCGAGCACTCCTGCCCGTCAGAAGTTCCGTAGCCCCGTCGCACAGGCGACGAGAGCGCGGCGCGCGTCCCGTCGCCTGTGCTATCGCCTTGTTGAAACTGCGGGGATCGGGGCCACGGTCACGGAGCTTCGACGTGGCCGTGAGAATGAGAAACAGCCTTCACTTCCACGCACGGCCACGTCGAAGTTCCGTGACCGTGGCACCCGAAATTGAAAAAGGCGATGGCCCTATCTCGTCGCAGGGGGCGGGACAGAAGTTGTCGCTCGCTCAGCATCAACCTTCGAGCAACGTCAGGCCCTGTTCGGTGATCTCGAACGGAATGATCTCATCGCTGCACGCGCTGCCGCGATGCTTGGCCACATGCAACGCGCGTCTCATCTTGAGGCCATCGCGGACTTTGCCCATCAGGATGATCGTGTTGGCGTTCGACAGTTCATCGCCGCTTTCAATCGGTCGGCAGAGCAGCTCGTCGAGCAGCACTTCGTGCGACGTGTAGAGCAGCATCGTGGCGAGTTGCCGATGGTCGTAGAGATGGCTCATCACCGCCTCTTCGTTCGCTCGGAAGTGGATGCGGAACAGGTCGCGCGCGACCCAGTCGGCGTCCTTGTGCAGAATTTGGTGGTAGATGTAATCGAACACATGGAACTGGAATGAGTCGCTCGCGCGGTCGGTCGGTTCGACGCCGTCAATCACGCAGCGCCGCACACCGTGAACGAAGTTGCCGTAGAAGAAGGCGATCGCCTGATCGAGCTTCCGGTTGAGTTCGACTCGCCACTCGGCCCACTGGTCCGGCTCGAGATCGCGGATTGAGACCCGCCGCCCGGATCGCTCGAAAATGTGAAAGTAGTCCGACCGCATCCGCTCGCGATTCCAGATGTCGTCCGGCGCACACGGCTCGTCGATCTCGCGCTGCTTGAGCAGCCAGTCGAACATCCGCCGCGCATAGTCTCCGTGATTCTGGCCATCCCCACGCGAAGCCATGTCGAACAGGATGCCTCGCTCCCCCTCCTGCTGCTGTCCGGCATTGGCGAACTGCAACCCAAGCTGCGTCTTGCCGATCCCGGTCGCACCCATGACGACGGTCAACGTCCCCGGCACTAGGCCGCCGCCAAGGAGTACATCAAGAGCCGGGATGCCGGTGGAGAAACGTTGCGGTGCTGTCATTGAATTCTGCTCGCTGGCATTTGCTTGAAAAGAAACGGGGCTGTCAAAGGTCTTCCCAACTCAAACCGGTCTGTCGCGAGATTCGAGCCAGCATGTGTGGTCCGATCTCGTCGCCATCATGAAAGGCGTACACGTAGTCCGGCCAACCGACTCGTTCCAAGATGCGGTGCGAACCACCCGTCTCACGTTTGATGCTCCAGCCGATCCGTAACGGAGCCGCCAGCACTCGTCGCGACTTTGTCGAAGGCCATTGGCTCATGGCGTCACCGCAAATAGATCGTCCATTTGCGAGACCGGCTCCCCGTGATCAACGCGGTCGGCAAGGACTCGTAGTGCGAGGGCTTTCATCCGTTCAATGGCCTCGTCGCGCGTTTGGCCGTACGCCATCACTCCCGGAAGAGTGGTGACCTCCGCCAGCCAGCGCGAGTCTACTTCTTGTTCGACTTCGAGTGTGAACTGCATGATCTTCCGATCTCGCTAAAGAACATTGCTTGTCCGGCTCAGAGTCTAGCCACGCAAGCCCTCGCCGCGTAGATGAGGTTGCCACTGGTCAAATCGTGATGAATCGGTCGCGGCCGGTCACGTCCCACATCTCGACCACACGGCCACCTTCAATCACATACGCCTGCTTGTGTAGAGCTGAGGTCGGGCAGACGTGTTTGGGGATGCCGAGCAGTTCATCGCCCGGCTGATAGCGTTCGGCGAGCGGCGTTTGCAGGACGAGATGCTCTTCGTTGTGCAGCACCTGTTCGGCATCGGGCAGGTCGGGGAAGGTGACGCGCGTTCCTTTCGGCGGGTCAGACGCGACCGACTTGTTGCCGAGATCACACGTCACGCGATCGGGTGCGGGCCGCGAGATGACTCGTGTGAGCATCGCGACCGCCGGTTCAAAGTCCATGTCGGGGAACGACGCTCCGTAGCCCGAGTCATGAAACACGCACGTCCCTGGCGCGAGTTCAATCACGGGATCGGTCATCGCCGCATAGATCGGAAATGAACCCGTTCCGCCACAGACGATGCTCGGCACCGACCAGCCTCGCGAAACGAACTCGTCGCGTAACCGAGCCGCCGGTTCCCAAGTGACTCGCACCGCCGCTTTCCGTTCGTCCAAGTTCGTTTGATGGTTGTGGCCGTCGTACAGATGAAAGCCCCCCGCCGCTAAGCCGGGTGCGTCGATGATCTGCTGGTACAACTCGGCCGCTTGTGGGCCAGCGCTGACTCCCGTCCGATGCAGGCCCGAGTCGAGATCGAGCAACACATGAATGGTCGTTCCCGACGCGACCATCGCGTCACTGAGAGCCGCGATCATCAGCGCGTCATCGGCCGTCACCGCGAACTTCACGTCGGGATACTTCTGCAAAAACTTGACCGCGCGCCCGATGTTCGGCCCGACGAGGTTGTACGCGAGGAAGATGTCTTTCACGCCGCAATCAGCCAGCATCTCAGCTTCGGCGAACGTCGCGCACTTGTGCTTCGTGATCCCCAGCGCCAGTTCGATCTTCGTGACGGCGGGCATCTTGTGCGTCTTGCAATGAGGCCGCAGCCGCCCGACGCCTCCGGCAATCGCAATCATCTTCCGCAGGTTGCGATCGACGATCTCACGATAGACCAACAAGGCCGGTGAAAAGATGTTCGAGGTGTCGGCGATGGCGTACTTGGCATCCATGATTGGCTCACATTGAGGGAAGGGACAGCCCAGATGATTCGTGGTTCCTCATCAACAAAATCGAAATGAGGTCTGGAGTGGCTTCATAACAAGATCGACCAGTCGGCGCTACTGTACTTTTCCTGCACGAGTCGCCCAGCGTGAGCGACCGCTGACGAAGAGCTCTCACCGGGACCGGCATGCCACGCGGTCGCGAGTAAGTCGATCAGCGTCTCGCGACTCGCAGCGACGTTTCTCACGAACGCCGCATGATCGCGACTGACGCGGTAGTCCGGTTGTCGCGACGGTGTTCTGAGATAGCGACCGATGCGCGGCAGGTCGAAGTCGTACAAGATCGTCCCGTGATGGAGGAACGCGCGGCTGAGCCAACGCTGAGCGTTACCCGAAAACTTGCAACCGTCGTCAGCGAGATCGCTCGTCCCGCACGCGGTCGCGCTGGGGAGAATACTTTGCAGCCCGAGGGCGATCCGGTCCATCAACCGCTTCGTCAGCGAGGCAACTCCCAATGCACGCTGCTCGTCCGTCAGCGGCAACACCAGCGAATAGGCGAGACAACCGGGACCGATCACCACGGCTCCTCCGCCGCTGGAACGTCTCATCACTGGAATGTTTTCAAGACGACAGGCATCCAGATCGGCCTCGACCTCAGCCTTGTTCGATCGCCCGAGAACGACAGCGTGACGGTCGAGTTCCCAGAACCGCAATAGCCCCCACGCGGGATCGGCCTCGACCTCGGCCAGCAGCACGTCATCCAGCGCGAGGTTCTCGGCCAGCGTCGGCAGCGTGAGGTCGAACCAGCTCAGCGGTGCCGGCCAGAGTGTGTCGTGGGGATGAGTCATGCAAAACACCGATCACATGTGGATCGCGCGGCCGTCCACGGCGAAGGCGGCTTCCTTGATGACTTCGGCTAGCGTCGGGTGAGCGTGCGAGGTGCGAGCGATGTCTTCGCTGCTGGCCCCAAACTCGATGGCGGTGGCCGCTTCGGCGATCAGGTCGCCGGCGCGGGGGCCGATGATGTGGACGCCGAGGATGCGATCGGTCTCGGTGTGAGCCAGCATCTTCACGCGACCGTCCGTTTGACCGAGTGCTTTCGCGCGACCGTTGGCCATGAATGGGAAGACACCCTTGCGGTACGGGATGCCGGACTCTTTGAGCTGCTCTTCCGTCTTGCCGACGCTGGCGATTTCGGGGTCGGTGTAGACGACGCCGGGGATCGCGTCGTAATTGACGTGACCATGTTTGCCCGCGAGGCATTCGGCACAGGCGACTCCTTCTTCCTCAGCCTTATGCGCGAGCATCGGGCCGGGGATCGCGTCGCCGATGGCGTAGATGCCGGGGATCGACGTTTGAAACGTCTTGTCCACGACGACGAAGCCACGTTGGTTGCGAGCGACGTTGAGTTTGTCCAAGCCGAGATCGTCCGTGTTGGGAATCCGACCGACGGCGAGCAACACGCGATCACAGTCGATCGGCGGTTGACCATCGCACTCGACAACGCAGCGACCGTTCACCACGCGGGCACCCGTGACGCGCATGCCGAGGCGGAACTCCAGTCCCTGCTTCGTAAAGATTTTTTGAGCTTCGGTCGCGATCTCGGTGTCCATCCCCGGCAGGATGCGCGGCAGGTATTCGAGGACCGTCACCTTCGAGCCGAGCCGCGACCAGACGCAGCCGAGTTCCAGTCCGATCACTCCCGCGCCGATCACGACGAGATGGCCGGGAACGCCGGGGTACTTGAGAGCCTCGGTACTCGTACCGATCAGGTCGTCATCGACCTCAACACCCTTGAGCGGCGCGGAGCGACTCCCCGTCGCGATGAGGATGTTTTTCGCGGTCAGCTCCTGCGGCTGCGCGCCTTCCACGGTGACTCGGCCGGGCGCAGCGATGCGACCGTGGCCGACATATCGCGTGATCTTGTTCTTGCGGAAGAGACCTTCGATCCCCTTACAGAGGCCCGCGACGATCGACTCCTTCCGCTTCATCATCCCCGGCAGATCGAGTTGCACGCCCTCGACCTTCACGCCGTACTCGCCTAGATGGTCGCTGGCCAGTCGGTAGAGTTCGCTCGATTCGAGCAACGCCTTGCTGGGAATACAGCCGACTCGCAGGCACGTCCCGCCGAGAGCACCTTCCTTCTCAATGACACCGACATTAAGACCAAGCTGCGCTGCGCGAATGGCTGCGACGTAGCCGCCGGGTCCGGCACCAATGACGATCAGATCGTGTTGAGACATCGTAATCTTGCTTCCCATGTATTCATGAACCGAGCGACCCCACCGGGCTTGACCCGGTGGCTCGCGGTTTTTTGCACTACTCACGTCTTTTGCATGTCCCCTGAATCAGTTGAGTCAGCAACAAGCAAGTATTGCAAAATACCTGATTCCACCGGGGCAAGCCCGGTGGGGGAGAGTTCAGCAGGCCAGAGTGACATCACACATCGAGCAGCAGGCGGACCGGGTTCTCGATGCAGTCTTTGATTCGCTTGAGGAACGTCACCGCTTCTCGTCCGTCCACGATGCGGTGATCGTAGGTGAGGGCGATGTACATCATCGGGCGGATGACGACTTGGCCGTCTCGCGCAACCGGACGATCTTGGATGGCGTGCATCCCGAGGACACCGCTTTGGGGCGGGTTGACGATCGGCGTCGAAAGGAGCGAGCCGTAGACGCCACCGTTGGTGATCGTGAACGTCCCGCCGGTCAACTCCTGCGGACTGAGTGTTCCGTTCTGGGACTTCTTCGCGAACTCGGCAATGGCCAGTTCGACCTCAGCAAAGCCCATTCGTTCGGCGTTGCGGAGAACTGGCACAACGAGTCCCTTGCCACCGCCGATGGCGATCCCGATGTCGCAGTAGTTGTGAAAGACGATGTCGGTCCCTTGAATCTCGGCGTTGATCGCAGGGAACGCGATCAGGGCATCGACCGCCGCCTTCACGAAGAACGACATGAACCCGAGCTTGATCCCGTACCGCTCGGTGAAGGCGTCTTGATGCTGCTTGCGGAGCGACATGATCGCCGACATATCCACTTCGTTGAACGTCGTGAGTAACGCCGCGTTCGTCTGAGCTTCCTTCAACCGCGAGGCGATCCGCTTGCGAATGGGACTCATCGCCTGCCGCTTCTCGGAGCGTTCACCGGACGACTTCGTGATGATCGTGCGCGGCGGTTCAGCGGGAGCAGCTTTCGTTTCAGGAGCCTTCACCACCACCGTCGATGTCGCGGGGGCGGATGCTGCAGCACCAGCCACATGTCGCTGAACGTCTTCTTTAAGGAGCCGCCCGCCGGGACCAGTCGCGGTCACTTGCGAGGCCACCACACCGGCTTCGGCCAACGCGCGAGCAGCCGCAGGCATGACATGTCCCACACTCGCCGCACTCTGAGTCGATGCCGCCACCGTCGGCGCTGAGGGAGTCGCGACAGGGGCGTTTGCCGCGACAGCCTTCTCGTCAATGAGCGCAATCACCTCGCCCACGTCTGCCGAGTCACCAGCCGCTTTGAGCAGCTTGGTCACGATGCCGGCAGAGGGAGAAACACACTTCTTCGTGGCCTTGTCGCTCTCGACTTCGACAAGCTCTTCTCCGGAGGCGACGGCGTCACCGACCTGCTTGAGCCATTCGACCAACACCACACTGGAGACGGACTCACCAAAGCTCGGCACTTTGACTTCGACGGTCATGTCAATTCCTGATTCGAGGGGTTTGTATTGCGACCGCATCGGCGGCGGGAAGATTGGGAGTTTGAAGGCAGTAAAGTTCGAGCCGCTGGTTTGGTGTCGAACGATTTCGATCCGTCAGAGTGGAGTCCGCTGTCAGTGCGCTGCACGAGGTTTGTTTGAGGGACCGATGGCCTTCGTCAGGATTTCGTCTTGTTCGATGTCGTGACTCGTGTGGGAGCCGGTGGCGGGGCTGGCCGAGGCGGGACGGCTAATGCGATCGAAGGAGTGAGTCTCCATCAAGCGGTCGCCCCACATCACTTTGAAGTACCGCCACGCTCCCATGTTTTCTGGCTCTTCTTGGACCCATGTCACTGGTGTTTCGGGAGCGTAAGCCGACAGCACCTCTTGAAGCTCCTTGCTGGGGAGTGGGTACAACTGCTCGACACGCACGATGGCGATGTCGTCGCGATGGAGTTCTTCCCGGCGCTTGGCCAAGTCGTAATAGACTTTGCCCGAGCAGAGCAGAATTTTCTTGATGCCCGCTGCCGGTCGGTCCCCTGCATCGGGGAGGACTCGACGGAAGGTTCCGCTGGCGAAGTCGGCAAGGGATGAGACGGCACTCGCCAACCGCAGCAGCGACTTGGGAGTCATGACGATGAGCGGCTTACGCCATTTGCGCATGACCTGCCGTCGCAAGAGATGGAAGTATTGAGCGGGCGTCGTGGGGTTGGTGATCTGAATGTTGTCTTCGGCAGCGAGTTGCAGGAACCGTTCGAGTCGAGCGCTGGAATGCTCGGGACCGTTCCCCTCAAACCCGTGCGGCAGGAGGAGCACCACACCGCTAAGTCGATTCCACTTGTCTTCGGCGCTGACGATGAACTGGTCGATGATGACCTGCGCGACATTCACGAAGTCGCCGAACTGAGCCTCCCAACAGATGAGACCATCAGGAGTGTCTAAGCTGTAGCCGTATTCGTAACCCAGCACGGCCGCTTCACAGAGACAACTGTTATGGATTTCGATCGGAGCCTGGTCAGCAGCGAGATGTTGGAGCGGCATAAAGGTTTTGCCGGTCTCAACGTCGTGTAGCACCGCGTGGCGATGACCGAAGGTTCCTCGTTCCACGTCCTGACCGTGAAGTCGGACTCGGTGTCCTTCCAAGCAAAGTGTGGCGAACGCGAGAGTCTCGCCCACGGCCCAGTCGATGGGCTGCTTGCCCGTCGCCATCGCCGCTCGCTTCTGGAGCAGCTCATTGAAGAGCTTCGAGTTGGGATTAAAGATTCTTGGGTGCGGCTTGAAGCCTTCGGGAAGTCGCACAAGGGACTCAATCGTTTGAACGAGCGTCGGTACTTCGACACCCGTTTCCACATCGGCGACATCTTGCTCGTACCCGCCGACGAAGCCGCGCCAGAGACCTTGCAGCATGTCCCAACGGTGTTCGTAGCCGGGGCCTTTTGCGACTTCGAGCTCGGATTCCAATTGCTGTCGGTGTGAGAAGTGAAGACGGTCGGCTTCTTCCTGTGTGATGCCTCCCATTTTCTTGAGATGGTCGAGGTAGCTCTGTCCGACCTTCTTGTGCGACCGAATCTGCTTGTACATCTGCGGCTGAGTGAATGCCGGTTCGTCGGCTTCGTTGTGGCCTCGTAAGCGGTAGCAGTACATGTCAATCACGACATCGCGGTGAAACTCCTGTCGGAAGTCCATCGCGAGCCGTACGACTTGAGCCACCGCTTCTGGGTCTTCCCCATTCACATGGAAGATTGGGATTTGCAGCATCTTGGCCACGTCGCTGGCGTACGGAGTCGAACGTCCTTGAGATGGGCTAGTGGTGAAGCCGATCTGGTTGTTCACGACGACATGGATCGTTCCGCCGATACGCGTCGCTTCAAGCTGGTTGAGATTGAGCGTCTCTTGAATGATCCCTTCACCGGCAAAAGCGGCATCGCCGTGAATAAGGAGGCAGACAACCTTGCTGCGGTCCACATCCTGCTTGCGGTCTTGCTTCGCGCGGACGCGGCCCATCACGACGGGGTTCACGAACTCGAGGTGACTCGGGTTGAAGCAGAGCGACAGGTGAACCTTGCGACCGTCACCCGAATACCAGTCGTTGCTGTAGCCGAGGTGGTACTTCACGTCGCCGCGACCGATGTTCAGTTCGGGATCGAGATCGGCGAACTCGCGGAAGATGGCGCGAGGAGCCTTTCCCATGATGCTAACGAGGACGTTCAGTCGTCCGCGATGAGCCATCCCCAGCACGACCTCTTCGATTCCTTGGTCGGCCGCTTTGTAGATGGCCAGTTCCAAGAGCGGGATCAGCGTCTCTGCCCCTTCCAGCGAAAAGCTCTTCGTCCCTTCAAACTTCTCCAGAATGAACTCTTCAAATACGACGGCGTCGCTGAGCCGCTTGAGGATGCGGCGTTGTTCTTCCGCCGTCAGTTGGAGGCGGTTCTCGGTTGCTTCCATGCGCCGTTGAAGCCACTCGCGAACGGGCAGATCGTCGATGTGCATGAACTGCGCACCGATCGAGCGGCAGTACGTGTTCTTCAGCCATTGCACGATTTCTCGCAGGGTCCGCAGGTCTGCACCGCCCGCACCCATGGTCGAGAACTTGCGGTCGAGATCGCTCGGCTTGAAGCCGCAGGTATCGGGATCGAGTTCGGGGACGCGGGCACGCGGCTGGCCGAGCGGGTCGATGTCTGCGGCGTAGTGGCCCATCCCGCGATAGTTGCGGATCAGTCGATCGACGCGCTCTTGCAGGATCGCGTAGTCGAGTTCGGCGGGGGAGACGAGTCCCGTTTCATTCGAGTGGAGCGGACGAAACAGCCCGTGTCCGCTCGACTCGTGATCGGAGTGTGACTGCGCTTCGCTGAGTTGGCGGAAGTAGTCGCGCCAATCGGGTGAGACCAGTTCGGGCGACTTCTGGTATTCGAGGTAGAGCGATTCGACGTAGGACAGGTTGGAGCTGTCACCAGCCCCGGCGTTGCTGTGGCCCATCGAGACGTGGCCTCCACTAGATCGAGTCGTATTGGCGGATTCGCGCGCGGCCCGCGGAGCAAGCGTCGTGTCAGAAAAGCTCATCGTGATTGCTTCTGGTTCCGAGTCTGGACGGCCGAACGCGAACGGAGAGGACTTACTGCCTCATCCACGTTCATTAGCCGATTCGCGGCACATCGAACAGGCACGTTTGATGGAGGCCTAGGCCCGTCGTCGCAACGGCCATGCCTCCCCTCACACATCGCGACGGAATCTAGCAGAGGACGCCAACGATGAGGAGTTCGGACGAACGCAAAAATGAGTATCGCAGTGATCCGAAGCACTCCGTACGGGAAGCGATGGTCCATTCAAAACGGAGGTCCGGACTTCAGAAAAGCCGGACTTCAAGTTCCGAGTGGGTTACGAGACAAGTGTCTCGCACTACTTGATCCCGAAAATGCTGTCGGGCCGCACATTGGGAATGCCTGAAAGTAGTTCTTCCGTTCCCGTGGGGGACACTCGTGAGGGTGGAACGGTGGGCAGAATGGCCTGGATGCCCCGTCCACCTGTTCTCTCAGTTCGCCTGCCCTGTGTCTTGTATTTTGCCAAAACGAAGTAGACGCCTTGTGTTTGGAGACCGGGAAGCCTGCGGCTCGTGGTTCAATCCTCTTCCGGGAACGTCGTCGAAGAAGGTTTACCACAGAGGCTCAGAGGCTCAGAG
>Ga0114966_10000655_pt1 | contig 33295 bp, 37 predicted proteins | sample M_130207_XF_Meta_FD_87029 | JGI IMG/M metagenome (GOLD analysis project Ga0114966, IMG submission 87029) | Freshwater microbial communities from Lake Montjoie, Canada to study carbon cycling - M_130207_XF_MetaG | ecosystem: Environmental > Aquatic > Freshwater > Lake | place: Lake Montjoie... | reverse complement strand
CGGTGTTTCCAGTTGCGCCTGTGTATCCTGTGTATCCTGTGTATCCAGTCTCTCCTCTGTATCCTGTGTATCCGGTGTTTCCAGTTGCGCCTGTATATCCGGTTGCGCCTGTATATCCGGTGTATCCAGTTGTGCCTGTAGTTCCACTTCCTCCACCTGGTCCTGTTATCCACGTATCAGTAGTGTCATCCCATACTAATGTGTCGCCGTTACTAACAGTCGAATATATATTAGGATTTACGGGTAATGATTGAATGTAAGATGAATTATATATATTAGCACGAGAACCTTTAAGAATTACGATTCCGGCTTTTAATGTATTATGAACTGAAAAACTCATTTATTAATATGAATAAATATAATTATAAAAATATTTTTATCTAAATTTAAAATTGTATCTAATAATATTCATGTCTAAATAAATTTTAATATGTATTATAAATACGATTTACTGATATTATTACCAGAGGATAAAGATGTAGATCTTTTTATTGATGAGATAAAGAAAAGTATAGAATTTATTTCAAATAAATAGAATACAATAATTAATCTATCTTTTTTTGAAAAAATAAATTTTTAAAAACCATCAACACACACACATTTTTTGTGTGTGTCGACAAAAAATATTTTAGAAAAAGTAAAATAAAAAAAATGTAAACTGAAATAAGATTAATTTTTTAATGGAAACGGCCTGCTTGAATTATGCAAGAAAAATTTGGCTCGAAAATATGATCAAAATCACTTTGAATTAAAAAATTTAATAATTTTCATAAAAAATATTCATTCAAAATGATTTTTCTTTAAAAATATCTATTTTGAATCATAAAAAATTAAAAATTACTTTAAATTTTTTAATTCAAAATAATTCAATTTAAAGATAAAACTTTCTGTATAATAAATGGAATTTACATGCGAATTTTGCAATACTGTTTTTAATAAAAAATCGTCTTTAAAAAATCACAATAAAACAGCAAAATATTGTTTGATAAAAAGAGGAAAAATTGTAATAGACGAAACAGAAGAAACAATTTACAATTGTAAATATTGTAAAAAAATAGTATCAACTAAACAAAGCTTGCTAAATCACTTGGAAATATGTGCTGCAAAACAGGAAGATGATATATTAAAATTAAGAGAAGAAAATATCAAACTATTAGAATACAAAGAACAAACTATTAAAATTGCTGAATACAAAGAACAAATTGCTGAATACAAAGAACAGATTAGTGAATACAAAGAACAAATCAAAGAGCTTCAGAACAAGATAGAAAGGATGGCCACAAAAGCCATAGAAAAACCTACAAATCAAACCAATCTGTTTAGAGTTTCTAGTTTTGAAAACGAAACTATTATTGACATTGAAGAGGATGACGATGATGACGATGATGACGATGATGAAGATGATGAAGAAAATAAACACGATTCTATGTATAAAAATATGAAATTAGAATTAAATAGAGAATTCTCTATAGAAAATAGACAAGAAGATGGATATATTAATGTTACAAATTTGTGTAAAGCAGGTGGAAAGCAATTCAAGAGCTGGAATCGTTTAGATAAAACTCGAGCCTTCTTACAGGTTCTTTCTACGTCGGTGAAGATTCACACCGACCTCTTAATCAAGATGAATACAGGTGGATTAAATGAAGATAGAAAAACATGGGTTCATCCTCAGGTTGCAATTAATATAGCACAATGGATAAGTCCATCTTTTGATGTTAAAGTATCTGCTTGGATATATGAAGTAATGATGACAGGACGAGTAGATATAACAAATACAAAAAGCTATAGACAGTTACAAGAAGAAAATAACAATAAAGAACTAAAAATACAATATCTTACAAAAAAATATATAAAGAAACAACCTAGAAAAGAATTTGAAGAACGATATGTAGTGTATATTCTGACAACACCATCCCTAAAGAAAGATAGAAGATATATATTAGGAAAAGCAGAAAATCTTACTAATAGACTCTCTACATATAACAAAACAGATGAACATGAAGTAGTATACTATCAATCATGTACAGATGAAGATAGTATGAAAACAGTTGAAAATTTAGTATTTCAAAAACTAAAAGAATATAGAGAACAGGCGAATCGTGAGAGATTTATATTACCAGAAGATAAAGATGTAGATCTTTTTATTGATGAGATAAAGAAAAGTATAGAATTTATTTCAAATAAATAGAATACATTAATTAATATATCTTTTTTTCTAAAAAAAATAAATTTTTTAAAATCATCAACACACACATTTTTTGTGTGTGTCGACAAAAAATATTTTCTAAAAAGTAAAATAAAAAAAATGTAAATTGAAAGTATGCTTAAAATATTTTTATCATTAAATATGTCAAAAATCCTTATTACTATATTTTAGTAAATTTTAATAAAATATATTAGATTTTATTAAAATTTACTAAAATATAGTAATAATCTCAAAATCTTTTAATACATTTTGTTAAATTTTAATAAAATATATTAAAAAATCATAAAATGATTTAAAATTAACATTTTTATTAATAAAAATGTTAAAGTGTGAATTTTGTAATACAGAATTAAAAAGTGTATCATCATTAAATTCTCACAAAAAGACTGCTAAATACTGTCTTGAAAAACAAGGAATACCTACTATTAAATCTACTACACGTAGCGCAGCCGAAATTGTTATTTTTGACTGTATATATTGCAAAAAAATACTATCAACTAGGCAAAATTTAAATATACATTTGAATAGTTGTGTAGAAAAATATAAACAACAGGAAGAAGAGTTAAAAAAATTACAATTGGAAGTTATTGAATTAAGACTACAGAACAAAATTTATAAAGAACTATCTACAAATACTCAAGAATGTATCCAATCAATAGCTAAACAGCCTAAAAATCAAACCAATCTGTTTCTTAATCCTATCGACTTGAGCCAAGAACACATAACAAAGATGATACAGGAAAAGTTTACTAAAGAGCATTTTTATGATGGACAAGCAGGTGTTGCACGGTTTGCGGTAGATAATATACTAAAGGATAAAGATGGAAAATTAGGTTATATATGCACAGATCCATCTCGACAGATATTTAAGCACGTAACATCGGATGGAGAAGTTAAAAAGGATGTAAGAGCGAGTAAGTTAACAAAGAAGATCGCAAAAGATGTAAAGAAAGTGTCAGGTGAAATAGTTTTAAAAAGAATGGAAGAAACAAATGAATCTACAGAGTTTAAAAAATTTGATAAAGAAGTATGTTTTGATTTTCTTACAAAAAAGATGGATGAAATAGCAGTGATAGATGATGATAGTTCAAAGTTTCGAGCGGAATTAGCAAATCTTACAGTAGAAAAATGATATAAATATATTTAATAAATCTAAAAATATAAAAATATAAATAAAGTGTATAAAATGACTTTAGAATTAGAAAGCTATTCTTACAAAGAATTAAAATCAATCTATGAAGAGATAAGTTCGAATTCTGATGATAAAGTAGCAAAAACAAAGAATACAAAGAAGACAAAGAAAGATATAATAGATGATATAAAATATAAAATGAAGTTATATGAATCTTATAAAAAAGAAAAGATTGATAAGTATGTTTCAATAGAAAAGTTAGGAGCAAAAGGAAAAGATGGTTTAGTTTATTTAGTAGAATCTAAAGATTCTAAAATCAAATACGCAATGAAAACATTTAGATCAAATAAATCTTCTAAATCTATTAAAGAAGAAGCAAGATTGCAAAAAATAGCCGCAAAAGCTGGTATTTCTCCAAGTATAATTGAATATGATACTGTATTTAATTATATTGTTATGGAAAAATTAGATCATAATTTATTAGATATTATGAAAGCTCAAAATAAAGACCTTACAAAAACACAGCAGAATCAATTAATAAAAATCTTTAAGAAATTAGATGAAATATTAATCTTTCATTCTGATCCAAATCCGCTTAATTTTATGATGAAAAAAAACAAAATGTATATTATAGATTTTGGGTTTGCTAAAGAAATAGATGATAAAGTAATTAATAAATATGGTTCTACACCAAATTTATCATTAATGACACTGGGATTTATACTCAAATTAAAAGGCCTTGGTTGTCCTAATACATCCTATCAATACATGCTAACATACTTAAAACAAGAAGATGTAGAGAAATTTGGTTTAAATTGAATAATATATATTTATATTCCTATTTTATACGAAATTTCGCCAAAAATATCTTTATCTAATATTGTAGGCATTATTTCTTCAAGATACTTTTTACATTCATATGAGCCAGATAAATTTTCATTATCAATGTTTATATGTATTTCTACTTTATCATATTTTTTAGGGGCATTTTCATAGTATAGTGTAATAGCTTCAACAATATCATTAGGTATAGTTTTTTCGGTTATTTTGGTAAAGTAATGTCCAACATATATAAATTTAGAGTCTATTTTAACTGTTAAAATAGAGTCTTTTATAGAAAGATTTTCCATATTTAAATCTTCTTCTGATTCGATCTCAAATTCTATATCCATTTCTTTTGATTTAGATTTTTTTAGATTTTTTAGATTTTTTATCTTTTTAGATTTTTCAAATATATATTCTTTATCGATTAAATTAGGTATATATGTGTATTTATCGCATATTTCTTCGAATGTTTCAATAGCTGATTTATATTTTTTGATGAATATATCTATATCTTTTACAACTTGATTGCATTTATGTTTAGTAAAAGACTCAGATTTTATTTCAAGACAATACCAACATAATTCTTGATCTTTACAGAATCCTCTCAATTTTTTAAAAGATGATATTCTCTTTAATTCAGGCTGTGTTTTTAAGGAATGGCAATTAGGACATAACGCAACCAAATTTTCTTTTTCATCATTTTCACATATAGAAAAAGGTATTTTATGATCAACTTGATATGACGAAGGTAGAATTTGTCTGCAATTACCGCATTTCCATTCTTGTTCACTGGCGATGATTTTTTTTATACTTTCTGTGAGTTTCCTTTTTGATTTCATGTATCAAATCTTATATATTTTATATTTTTGGTTTTTAAATTCTATTTTAAGTTTAAAAATGATTATTATGATTTCAATTTTATATATTAAACCTATGACAAGTCAACAAATTAGTTTAATGGTTCTTTGCCCAGATGTTATAGGTCATATACTATCATTTGATAAAGGTTCTTATATAACACCTCTTGTTTGTCGTGAGTTTAACGATCATACAAAAAGATATAAAAATGCTGTAAAATTTATATCAAATTTTTATTATAGATATATTTTACATACACAAGAGTCATATACAAGGTCAACTATGATTAGATATTATATAGCTGTTCCATATGAACCAAAGAAAGATAAGATTGATTATATAATATCAAAGAAATATCCAGAGTTATCGGATTTATCCGTTAAATCCCAAAGATTAAAAAATATACTATGTCGACTTTCTTATGAAAACATGAGAAAATTGTTTCTCGAAAAATTAAAACGATTTTAAAGATAAGAAAATTTATAATAAAAAAATGTCCGCAAATATTCAGAAGAATGTATTATCAAGTTTGAACAAATTCGTTCAAGACTTTCTTAAGGAAAATGAGGAGTTATTAACATCATGGAATGACAAAACAAATCAAACACTTCTAAAGAAGTCTCTAGATGGCAAGAAGATAAAGAAAATGAAGGATAAGAACCGACCACGTAAGATGGGTCCTTACCTATGTTTCTGTGTCGATATGAGAGAATCTGTTAAGAAGAGCCTGGGTGACGGTGCCAAGAATACTGAAATAGTAAAGGAGTTGGGAAAGAGATGGAATTTAATTAAGGATGAGCCTGCAAAGGTCAAGAAATATTTCGACCAAGCTCAAAAGTCTGCGTCTGCTTACGAGACAGCCATGAAGACATATGTAGTTCCAGAAGCCCCAGTTCGTGCAAAGCGTGGTAAGAGTTCTTACTTACATTTTTGCTCGGATAATCGCGATGCTGTCAAGAAATCAATGCCAGATGCAACCAATATTCAAATTACAAGCGAACTTGGAAATAGATGGAATAAGCTCAAGGAAGATGCTATCCACAACAAGGAAGCCCAGAAGACATTGGATAAGTATAAGGCAATGGCACAGTCTTCTCCATCGAAGGTTAAGGCTGAGCCAAAGGTTAAGGTTAAGGCTGAGCCAAAGGCTGAGTCAAAGCCAAAGAAGACCAAGTAGATTAATTTAAAATTTGTATTTTTAATAAATATAAATTTAGATTTAGCTTTTTTAAGCGTAAACGGCATAGCCTACGCCAGCTAATACTAAAACTCCTACAGATAAGGTAGTTCCTCCAACAGCGTTTACTACTTTTTTCTCATCTTCTTTAAGGTATTTAGCGCAATCATCATTAGCACCTAATTTCCAGTCTTTAGTGTTGGCAACAACTACTAACGCAATGCCAAGACCTAACAATACGAGTCCGAATAATATCGCTAATACCCTATCAACCATTAAATGAGGACCACGTCTCTCGTATACTAAAAATCCAAGAACGGCAGCTCCTAATACAGCAATTGTTGATCCAATGCCAATGTTCATGTTTTTGTTTGCTTTAATTTCTGTAATGCAAGCATTTGATGCACCAGATGGGAGATCTTTTAGTCCAGCGACAAGTGCTAAAGCGAGTCCAAGTCCTAATAAAACAACACCAAAAACTGTTGCTAAAATTCTATCAACTAAAATTTCGTTGACCATATTTATTTTATATTATAGAAAAATAAAAAAAATAAATTAAATTAAGATTTTATTGCCAATAAAAATATCGCAATAAAAATTAATAAAATACTTATAATATCAACAATACTTAACTTTTCTTTAAAAAGAAATACTCCCATTAATATAACAAGCAATATAGTTAATCCTTTTATAATTGGGAAAGATGTAGAAATATTACCTGATTTGAATACAAAGATAAAAGAAATTATAGATATACCACAAACAAACCAAGCTAAAATAGGCAAGTAAAAGTTATTAGATTTAGTGTAATATTTTACAATAATAGGAGCTAATGCGCCAGATAAACTTGCTACAAGTATCCAAAATATATTTGTAACATTTAATTGTAACATTTATATTTATAATTATAAATTAATTTTGATTAATTAATTTATAATTGATTATATTCATTCGCATATTTTACAACAAGAACTCCATAAATCTGGTATTCTTATTTGCTCACCATTTGGTATATTTCTATTATGTTGTTTAAACGAGTTATATACTTTTTCAGACGGTATTGCTTTATTGCATTTTTTACACTCAAGAAAATATGTATTTAATCTAACTATACATCCAATAGCTGTTAGAGTTTCACAAAATAGTTGTATAATTCCACTCATATCGGAATGGACTCCATCTATATTTTTTGATTCTATATTAGATATATTTACATTTTCATCAACGAGTATAATATATTTTTTTGTAGTATTTATTTTAGTAGTAACATGATTCCAGTTATTAGTAAAATGTGGATAATCATCAGAATATTGAGATATTATATGAGTGATCCATCCAGGTAAAGCATTATCGATTATACCTTTTAAGTCTTCAAATTTAATTTCGGTATCACTTTTAAGACTTACTATTTGTGATATTATGTCTTGAACGCTTGGCATTTTTTAGTATATAATTATATTTTTAGATTAAAAATGAAAATATAATTTAATTTATCAAATATAAAATATTTTATGACGAGCTTAGAAAAAATGTGTTTAGATAAATTGGCAACTTCTTTATTAGATATGCCAGAATTAATGCGTGAAAAAATTACAGGTGTTTATGAAATAAAGATTACAGAAATTGCACAAGAGAATGCAAAAAAAGATGCAAATAAGATTATATTGCATACAATGAAATATTTTGGCTATATAATAACATCTATATTTGAAGATATGATAGATTGTATGAAAGATCCTAATAAATATCGGCAAGATTATCATGCTGTGTTTTCACAAGTAGATAAAGATATTGTAGATATTGCTTATCAAAGTGCTGATAACATGTTTTGTAATTATGGAACAAATATAGTTATTGGAGATAATCATATGCAAAGATATGGGGAAAGAGATAGTATAACAGATGAAAGACATAGTTTTGAGAGTAATTCGGAAGAAGACGATTATGATTATTAATTTTTTAAATCTAAAAAGTTATTTAAATAACTTTTTAATTTATTTTTTTGTTTTTATTTTCTTTTATCTTGGAGTATAATAAATATAATAAATGTCTGCATTATCATTAGAAGCAAGCATTCGTACATGCAAAGTAGATACAGGCTGGGCGAATAAAATGGAATCTGATCGCTTTTTAAATCCAAATCTCATGGTTTGCCCCGTGTGGAATGGATTTGATACAGCCGGTCGAATGGTTGCACCTGACTCTTTTTGGACAAAAAATGCCGGTTGCAACAGCGCTGAAGATCGTGTTGTTGTAGAAAACGCTCAAAGACCTCAATACATGGAATACATTACTCTTGATGCTCAAGGTTTCCAGGGAAATATGTATGGAAATGACATGCATTTTACCGACGAAATGATTAGAACAAGAGGATTACAGGGTGTTCACAAACAAACTGGTCAATTCGGACTCCAAACTGGATTTGGTGCTCAAATTTACCCAAGCTGCTCTGCTGGTGGAGATCCTTACACAGCTGCCATGAATCAACAATACGGACGTCAAAAGCAAGCGTATGGTCATGGAATGGAAGGATACGCTAAGCGCGCTGCGAGTGGATTTTAGATTGATTTAATTGATTTTTTTAATTTATTTTAAAATTAAAAAATATTTATAAATATATTTATATTTATAAAATTAATATGTCAAGTGATAATTATACGAATTATTTGAGATCATTAAAACCTTTTTCATTTCAAACTATAAAGCATCCTCCTAAGGGAAGTTTAGGAGCTCCAACCATTGTTTCAAAGGTTTTTCCACCTTTGAATACTGATACAAGATTTTCAAGTGTCGCCCCATATCAACCAACTAGAGCTGTAAAAGGTCTTATGGCTCTTGGTAAACCTCTGCCCGAAACCTGGGATTGGGTTCATGATCATTCTGTAGATTCTGATAATATAAAAAATAAAAAGAAATTAATTGGTGCTCCTGGAAATCAAGAAAAATGTGGAAGTTGTTGGGCTTTTTCTTCTGCAAGTGTTATTAGTGACTTATTTGTTGCATCTGGTTTAGTCCAATCTAATCCAAAATTATCAACAACATATTCTTTATCTTGTTATCCTCAAGGTAAATGTGATGGAGGAAATCCTGCTGAATTATTAGATACTATTAAAATTAGTGGATTACCAACTGAAAATTGCGTTGATTATAGTTGGTGTGATAATAATGAAAATTGTAATGTTGCTGGAGTAAAGCATTTAGATCCTAATAGTGTTATCAATGTTAATTCATTGCTTCCAACATGTGGATGTTATTTTCCAAGTGGTGTGGATCATAAATTATATACAATAAAAAATCTAGGTAAAATATCTAGTGATTATGATGAAACAAGTTTACTTTTGGGATATATTAATACTGTAAAAAATCATATATTTGCCCATGGTCCTGTTTTAGGTGCTTTTCATGTATATCAAAACTTTCTTGGAGGACACTATAAAGAAACAAATGGTATTTATATAGATACAATTGATTATGATAATAATAATGGTCAAAATATTGTAAAAGGTAATCACGCAGTTGCTATCATGGGATGGGGAGTCGATAAAAATGTTCCAAACTTTGGAGTAGTACCATATTGGTATGTTCGTAATAGCTGGGGAACATCTTGGGGAGGAGATGGTGGCTATTTTAAAATGGCAATGTATCCTATAAATAAAAGATCTGAATTTATTCAGACTGTAGAAATTGATGATCCTGGTGCCGCTCCGTTTAAACTTGGAGGGATATTAGTTTTTGAAGCAGATAAAATTTTAGATTCTAATGGAAGTGCTCTCAATCAAATTACACCATTCAATGGAAAAAATGATCAATCTTTCTATAAATCCGATCAAAAATTAATTAATTTCATTCCAGGTCCAAGTCCACAAAAATCTAGTTCTATAGAAATACTATCATTAAATAGTTTTTTTATTTTAGAAGTTATTGCATCTTTAATATTTATAGGACTTATTTATGGAAGATCATAATTTTTATATTATTTTTATATAATATAAAATAGAATAGAAAATATGCATTCAGATGAACTATTTGTAAAATCTATTCCTGTTTATTATATAGGTTTTACTAAAAATACTAATCTTGAAAATAGTTTAAATAATATAGGTTTTAAAAATGTTAATTATTTTAAAGCAGTTGATGGTAGAAAATTTGATGTGGGTGAATTAATAGAAAATAATATAATTACAATAAGAAGTTATAATGATTTAATATTTGGTAGACATGAACATAGCGGAATGAGTAGTTTAGGTGCTGTAGGATGTACATTAATCGCATCTATCTCTTTGGAAATTATGTGTAGATTATAATATGCCATACATAATAATATGTGAAGATGATGTAAATATAAACAAAGATTTAACTAAAAAAGATATTAAAAATATACTAGAATCTATAACAAAAGAAAATGGGGTATTTATATCTACTAATTTCTCAAAAGAAGATGAAATAGTATTTTTTGGATTACAATTCTATATTTTATCACAAAGTGCTTGTAAACAACTAATAAAATATGCATTACCTATAGATGTACAAACTGATTTGTATATAGGAAATATTGGACGTAGAAATTTAATAAATTTAGATGGTTATAAAATTTATACTCAAAAACTTCATAAAAGTTCCATACAAGTAATAGATATAAAACCATATTTAACTAAAAATATATGGTTCTATATGACAGTTTTATTATTTATAATATTCATAGTATGTGTAGCATACATACTATTTAGAAAAAATAGAAGTTGTAAGATTGACCTAAAAAAGTGTGAATCATCTATATAAAAATATTTTTAATGAATGTTTTAAAATATTCTTCACTAAAGAAGTTTTTATACTCTTCTTTAAAAAATATAGAATCTTCTTTAAAAATTGGCTGACTTGACATATTATTATATTCAGCGAAGTCATTAGATAATAGAATAATTTTTTCAATTGCTTTATCAATACCTAATTCATTAATGTTAATATATGCATTTGAATTAAATATTAAACTAATATTTGGATCACCCCAATATATAGGTATAATATTATTGCGAAAACCATGCATAATTTTTTCTGTATGATATCCAACTTGACTTGTATTTTCCATACATATCATGAATTTATATTCTTTAATTATATCGCATAATCTTGGATCATACCAGCAAGACGATTCTATATTTTTTAAGCTATTTTTATTATGATAAAGTTTTCCATAATTATCAACTGTTATTTTTTGCATAAGTTTTGTTAAAAAATCATTCCTAAAAGAACAAGAAGTATTTGATATTATTGATAAACAATCTGATTTTCCAGTAAAAGACTCTAAAGTTATTGGTGATTGTAAAGATTTATATATATCAAAACCATAATAACAGGCGTGTAATGGTAAATAAAAATCGGATTTATCCAATTCTGAAGAAAAATAAAAAGTGTTTGGTAATTTATTATCATTCTTAAAACAAGATTCATAGTATAAGCATATTTTCTTTTTATTTGGATATTTATATTTTTCTCTACCAAATCCTGAGCAAATTAATATATCTGCATTATTTGGATTAGTTAATTCTAATTTTATTTCTAATATTTTCTCTAACATTTTTATATGAAATAAACCAACTCCTTCTTTTACAACTTTTAGGTTTCTTGATAACCTAAAATTATCCCAAATAAGTTTATTATTAATTTCATCAAAGTTAACAGGGGCATTTTCACATTCTGACCAAAAATCAATATAAGATATTTTCATTTTTTAATTTATAACTTTATGCATTTAAATTTAAAAATGAAATAAGTTTTTTTAATTTATAGATTTAAATCTATAAATTAAATATGCCTCCAAAAAAGAAAGGGCAACGTAATGTTATAACAGAAGATAAAAAAAGAGAACTAATAATCAAAGAAGATTTAGAAGAATATGCCAGGATAGATAAAACTCTTGGAGATGGTCGTTTTACTGTTCTTCTTTGCACCGGAGAATCAACTATTAGTATATTAGCTAAACGGTTTAGAAGAAAGCGTTGTAAAGGTTCTGAAAAAGTAACAATAATACCTGGTGATATTGTTCTTGTATCATTCAGAGGTTATGAAAATAAATCTGATATTATTCACAAATATGATAAAAATGAAATTGAAAAACTCGTGAAACTATACGAAATACCAGCAAACTTTTCCAACACAGAAAATACTAATAAATATGAAGGTTTTGAAGTAGATAATGAACCTGCAGATAAAGATATAGAACCTCCAGAAATCATGCCACAAAATAGAAAATTTGAGTTAGATGATGAAGAAACTAATATATCTTTTGATGATATATAGACTGGATTTAGAATCTAAATCTATTTTCTAAATCTACCCTGCATTGATTCCATAATCTTTTTAGACATAATCTGTTTTTCTGTTTCGTATTCCCGTATTTGATCAGGTCTTTGTAATGTTGGTTTAGCAGATTGTGCTGTAAAACCACCATACTGAGGTTTAGGTGGTAACAGTTTTTCATAATTTTTCATTTCAAATTCACTCTTATTTGAAAGTCCTAAACCTACATTTGTATAACTCCCTGTATTTGGCATTTTTCTTTCTAATTCTATTTGATTATCTGATTCTATACTTTTATAAACATTTTTTCCAATATTTGTATGAGATGAATGTTCTGGTAAATTTCTTGTTAAATTAATATCTTCTTCAGTTGTGTAATAGGTTTCATAATTAGAAGATTGATGTGGTGTTGTGTAATCAATATTAATTTTATTTTTAACTTTTGTATTAATATCAAAATCTACTAAATCGGAAATGTTTGTAACATTTATATTCTTTGATGTATTACTTATTACATTTGAATGATTAGTATCTTGTATATACTTTTCGGTATTAAAATCAGAATTATTATTTACATGTATATTAAATGACATATTAGATGTCGCTGCTGCATTACCTCCCTTTGATAGTTCACTTATTTCCTTTGTTGGTATATTAACATATTGATTTGTTACATCTAAAGTTCTTTTACCACTTGTTGCAGATACAGTTATAGGATTTTGAATAACATATTTTACTTCAAAATTCTCTTGGAGAGGTGCTTGTATCTTGTAAAACGCTGTAGGTCTAATATTACCCTTTAATAAATCATTATGAACAGCCTTATAATCGTTCGAAGTTCCCTGACACATAATCTTTTTTGTATAATCAGGCATTCCAGGATTTGTAGCTGTTGATGTCCATGTTCTTGGAAGTCTTGATAATGGATATAAATCCTCTTGTCTTAAGACAGGAGGTCTAAAACTACCTTGAGGCATTACAACATATGGAGGATATGCTTGTTGACCGCTATTAAAAGTATTTACAATACCACCAGCAGTTTTTCCTGAATTTTGATAAGAAACAGAGACCATAGGATTTACACCCCGTGAAAACTGCATAATAGTTCCACAAGCTCTATCACCGCTTTCGTCTATCATTTGAGTAATATCAGATGTTTGACCAACTTTATCTATTTTTCTTGTTGTTATACTTTTTGGGGGATCCTTAAGAATATTCATATTTGTCCCCCAACTATCTACACTTGGCAGTGTTGCTTTTCCATAATTTGTTATTCCGCTGTATGATAATCCTCCAGCTGACATTTTTTTATTATATAAAATATAATTCTATTTTTTAAATTCTTTTTCTATTTATAAATGGAATATAAAATCTCCCAATATCGTTCTTGTATTCAAAAACCATTAAACTCAGACATTCACGTAATAAAAAACATAAATCAAAACAGCTTTTCTCAATCACATAACAATCAACTCCGAGCAGCATTTTTTAAATCAAAAGTATGGCCTAAAAATACTATCATAAAAATAGCCTTTATAGAAAACTCTAAAGATAAAAACGTCCAATTCACTTCCATAGAATCGCTATCGAGAGATCAAGATGGAAATGATATAGAAATAGACCCTATTGAATTAGAAATTAGAAAAATGTCTCCTGAAGATGCCGTAAAATATGTTGTCGCAAAAAAAATCCAACCTCTCGTTGGTGTTAAATTAGAATTTGTTGATAATATATCCCAATCAAATGTTAGAATAGGATTTGACCCTGATGATGGTTCATATTCTCTTGTAGGAACTGACTGTAATGCCCATGAAAATATGGGTAAAAAAACATTAAATTATGGATGGATAGATGCAAAGACGATTATCCACGAGGTGGGCCACGTGCTCTCAATGATACACGAACATCAAAATCCTAACGGACAAACTATATCATGGAATGAAGATATAGTTTATAAATGGGCTGAAACCACACAAGGTTGGGACAAAGAAACAACTTTTCACAATATTATCGAAAAATATAAAATAGATGAAATTAATGGTTCTGATTTTGATCCTAAATCAATTATGTTATATTATTACCCAAAAAATTTCACAACTGATGGGAAAGGTACATCAGAAAACAATAAACTATCAGATACTGATATAATATGGTTAAAAAAAATGTATCCAGGCGGAACCGGAGCAGAAGATAATAGTTCTAATGACATACTTGGTCTTAGTAAAATAGGCATATTTTTTATAATTTTAGGTATAGTTTTATTTTTAATAGCTTTAGGATTTTTTATATATAAATATTATCATAGATAATTATTTAGGTAAATCTATATTTATTATAAACGAAAAGTTAAGAAACTGAAAATATTCTTGTATTATTTTAAATCTATTTTTTATACTCAACTTTTATGTTATTATCAATAATAAACATATGATTATTTTTATTATCTCTTAGATACAATGCTGTAAGATTGTTATCGTTTGATCTCATTTTGGCCATACTAAGCATTAGTGGATTTTTTACTACAAACAAATTTTGATCTTGTTTTTCACCCACTTTATATTTTGAATTTATTATAGCTTTAGTATCTATCATAGAAGTCTCAGGATGACCTGTTATATCAATATATCTATTAGAATTTGAAAATTCACACGATATCTTTTTCTCATCATTAAATCTTAAAAACATTGAATTCATTTATTAATCTATCTCAGATTTTTAAATCAAAAATTATATTTCCTTTAAATAAATGAAAAAAGAATGGATTATCTTTTCTATAATTTGGTCATTTTTGTCTCTCATTTTTAGCTTTTTACTATACTTTGGGATTATCAGATATTTAAATCTATACATTTACAACCCTAAAAGCTATCTTAAAAAATACTTTGAGTTGGAGAAAGCTTGTAACAAAAAAGTGGTAATAAATTTATCTATAACAAATCCAGATAAACTTAAACCTGTTATAAACTCTTTATTAGACCAAACAGTTAGAGTAGATGAAATAAGCATTAATACGGACAAAAAACTACCAGCCTACATAAAAGACCTAAACAAAGTAGTTAGAACATATCGATCAAATCTATGTATAAAACCATGTATAATGAGAGAAAATGACAATGACACTATTATAATCTTTATAAATGACGACAAAATATACGGAAAAGATTTTATACAAGATGCTATGGATGAATATCAAAATCTATCCAAGGATGAAGATTCAGATTCATCATCTATCATCAAAATATCAGACAATGGAGAAATTATAACTAATACAAATATATTTAATACAGACTTATTAGATAAATGCACAGAACTCGACTTTAATATAAAAGAATACGTAAAAGATAACAAATCTAAATCTATAAAATACTCCGAAAATTATAAAAAAATATAGATTTTTGATTTTTGATTTTTGATTTTTGATTTTTGATAAAATCAAAATATTTATATCTTTCTTAATCGTACGATTAAGCTTAAAATACTGAACGACTTGGCAACTTATCTTCTTCAATGTTTGAAATTATGTCATATCCTGAATCAAGACAACCACCTGTATACTGATCGTCAATAATCTTTGTTAAGAGAACAATAGGAAATCCGGGCATAATCTTTTCAAGTAGAATAAATTTCGTCTTATAAATTCTTTTCTTTTCTATATATTCCCACTCCCTTTTCATTATATCCAAAATTTCAACAGAAGCCTTGTCTCGTAATTCTGGATCTTTAAAAGAATTAAATCCTATATAAAACAATGGAATATTAGTGGAAGTATCATATTTTAGACGACCAAAAGAAATAGGAAGTGTTGCCAGATTATTATATTCGATGGTTAGACATTCTAATTTTAAGAGTAATCCTATGTCTTCAGGAATGTTGGTAAGAACTTTGTTCTTAGTTATAAACAGACATCTCAACTCTTTCATAAAACACATACTATTAGGAATATATTTTAATTTTTTATTTGATTCTATATTCAGAATTTTTAAGTTTCTGAGGTTTCCTATGGAATCTGGAAGCGACACAAGATTTTCTTGCTCCATTATTGACAGTGATATTAAATTTGAAAAATTTCCTACGTAATCAGGTAGTTTTTTAAAATTATTATTAGACAGTTGAAGAACTTTTAAATTGACAAAAGCCTGTATATCGGGAAAATTAGTAAGTTCAACACTCATCAATCTCAATTCTTGTAAATTGACAAGATGAACTATATTTTGTACTGATGGTAAATCAATATAATGACACCTTAAAGTAAATAAATGAAGAGAGGTTGTCGTCGCAATTTCATATTTTTTTCCCACAATCATGGTATAATCTTGTTCAGAAGACGAAAGTTCCATTCTTGATTTTTATTATCATATTTGATAATAAAAATCATTTTTATGACTAAATCTACAATTCAAACATTTCAACTCTCGCCTTGCAATTTTCAATATTACCATAATAACTCGGAAAGCTAAATCCTTCATCTTCGGTATAAAAATACACAAAACTCTTTCCCAATATATTCCTCTTTAATTCATTCTTTTCTACCTTGTTTATCAATGACTCATATGCACTCTTTACATCATCATAATTTACCATAGGTAATATAACAACCCCTTCCCAATCATTCTTCTTTCCAGACAAATCTATATTAAACTCTTCTGGATAATACTTCTTTAAAGGTGACTTTTTATCCGTAAACAAATCGCAAATAGGAGGTGGTAATAAATTTGCACTACTCGGCGGTAATACAGACAATAACTGATGAAAAGGTAATACAGGAGTAGATTGTTTATATACTGGCTGAATATACGATTCAGCAAATTGGGCTATATCACTTGCAAAAGGAGCATAATGATGAGGAAAATACCAATTCCAATTTGGTACTCCTTTCGTATAATAACTCAATACCCATTGCATTCCTTCAATATAATCATGACAAATAGATTTGATATCCTTTTGTTCAAAATTAGTTGTATAATATTCTTCTCTATATTGCTCAAAATTCAAGTCGTATGATACAGATTCACGTCCAGTTTTAAGTTGATCTACGATTCTTTTAGCATGTTTTTCAAGCATTAAATCTGGAAAAAACATATCTTTTTTCTTTAATTTATTCTCAAATAGACTCTTTTCATGTAATGATATTGTTCCAATAAAAACCCCTAAAGTCTTCTTATTTAAAATTATATCTCCTGATTCAGTCTTTTTAGTCAAATGTCCATATTCTTTACAAACATCCTTATATACATCAACTAATACTTCCATACCTCCTTCCATAATCTCTATACTTGGAAGATGTGGTAAAAAATCATTCCCTACCAGAAAACACATAAATATAAAATCGTTTATAACGTATTTATGATCATATTTATAGTCTTCATCATCCTTAGACGGTTCCCATTTTAATTTTTCACCCAATTTTTCATGTATTGCTCCTATATCTAAACACAAATACTCATTTGCTAGATTATAAATATCATCTCTCAATATATAAAACTTATTTACATGCGTTCCCAATGACAACATAATCAAATCTGCATCTAAGCCATGTAAACAATATGTTTCATTCTCATCACCAAATGACCTAACATATCTAATGGCTTTTGCTTCACCCTCTCCAGGTGATTTTTCATTAGAGAAAATGACTTGGATGTTTTGCCATTTCTCATCTTCACTTATTCTCTTCTTGATATACCAATCTATGTATTTACTCAAGAAATCCATAAATTTAGTTCCAGGTGTAATCTGAGACGTATCGAATGAAGTCTCTTCTCCTGATTTGTCTACTTCTATAGTTCTTCTATAACGACGACTACGTTGTTGATTTTGTTTGCTTTGAGGAGCAGGTCCATCAATACAAAGAATAAGACGTTGTTTTGGCTGAACAACATTAAATAGCTTCTCAATTGTTTTACAGATATCCTCAAAAAGTAGAATTTGAGTTTTTATTCCGTTCGACTTTTTTACTATCTTTTTTCTAAGAAGACTAACTTGAGGTTTATAATTTCCATATTCATATATTTTCTGAGCAGAACCATGAAAGACTCCATTTAAATCAATCATAAAGTTGTCTACACCTTTAGTAGACATAATCTCAGTTTGACCACGTTTAAGTTCACTGATATGCTCAGGAAATTGACCTTTTAGCCATTGATAAAAACGCGCAATTCCCATTTTATTATTTTATAATAATTTTTTGCTTTTAATATTCATTTTTTAAAAATGAATATATTTAAATGTATATTCTTAATTGCATAAATTCGATAAAGCCCAGTTAAGAAAATCTAACTGGTTCTTATTATCATCTTTTAAGAAATTACCCCATGCATTCTGCGTATCACCCTTAAAGAAACTTGCAATACACCCTACTTTTTCATCTACTATATTCATTCCACCTAAACTAGCAATCTGTCTAACAATAACTAATTTTATAAAATATAATTGACTAATTATATCTCCTTTAGAAAATGAAGCCCATGCATCTGGGTTTTTAACAAAATATGAAACTACAAAATCTATTTTATCTTGTGGAAGTGATTGACCTTGATTATTATTTGTCAAAGTATATACTAGACTTCTTACATCATAATCACTGGGCCCAGGAGTAGGTGTTGCACATGCTTGTGTGCATTTTACATAATCCCCATATACTCCTTTCTTTTCATTAACCTTTTTGTTAACAAGATGGCATCCAAGTCCTGGACTGCATTCAAAAGAGCAATGATTTTCCTTGCATCTCTTACTCTCTTTTCCTAATCTGTAAAATACTACACTTGCTATTACAACAAGTAATAAAACAGCGAAAGCTGCTATTATTATATCTTGTGTATCTAATTCCATTTTTATTTAACATAAATAAAAAAAATGAAAGTTTTTTATATATTTTTATTTTTTAGCAAAATGTTACATTATAACATAAATATTTATCATATCTTTTTTGCATATATTTTTCTTTTCTTAAGTTTACAACTATCATTATTTTTTCTAAAAAAATAAATTTTTAAAAATCATCAACACACACAAAAAATGTGTGTGTCGACAAAAAATATTTTGGAAAAAGTAAAATAAAAAAATTATAAACTGAAATTGGTTTATAATTTTAATAGAAACGGTCTGCTTGAATTACGCAAGAAAATTTTGAGCCAAATTAAATTAAGGTTTAGAAATTTTTAAAGAGGTTTATTAAACTTTAAAGAGGTTTATTAAACTTTAAAGAAAAATAATAATGGTTTATAAACTTTTAAAGAAAAATTATAAAGTTTAATAAACCTCTTTAAAATTTTCTGGAAATACAAAATTTAGATAGGTTTAGAAAAAATTAAAGAAATTTAATAAATTTTATTAAACCTTATTTAAATAAATATATTATAATAGTAAATGAGTATATCATGTACATTCTGCGATAAAGTCTTTAAAAGAATATCTGCGTTAAATGTTCATCAAAAAAATACAAAATATTGTTTGGCTAAGCAAGGTATGTTAACTAAAGAAATCAATATTGAAATATTTCAATGTAAATATTGTGATAAACAATTATCAAGTAAACAATCATTAAATACTCATATTCAAACTTGTGTGTCAAAATATGAATCATTATATAAAGAAAAGGAAGATGAAATTTCAAAATTAAAATTACAGATTAAATCTATTGAAACAGAAGTGATTGAATTAAGACTACAAAATAAGATTTATAAAGAACTATCTACAAATACACAAGAATGTATCCAATCTATAGCCAAACAGCCTAAAAATCAAACTAATCTATTTCTTAATCCTATAGACTTGAGTCAAGAACACATAACAAAGATGATACAGGAAAAGTTTACTAAAGAGCATTTTTATGATGGACAAGCTGGTGTTGCACGTTTTGCTGTAGATAACATACTAAAGGATAAAGATGGTAAATTGGGTTATATATGTACAGATCCGGCAAGACAGATATTTAAGCACGTAACATCGGATGGAGAACTTAAAAAGGATGTAAGAGCAAGTAAATTAACAAAGAAGTTGGTAAAGGATGTAAAGAAAGCGTCAGGAGATATAGTTCTTAAAAAGATGGAAGAAGAAAAAGAATCGAAAGAATGTAAATATGTAAAAGATGCTTGTTTTAATTTTCTAACGAAAAAGATGGATGAGATAGCGATAATAGATGATGATAATTCAAAGTTTCGGGCGGAACTGGCAAATCTTACAGTGGAAAATTAGAACAAAAATGAAAAAATCTAAAAATTTAAATTTTCAAATTTAGATTTTAATAAAATAAAAATATAATATAAAATAGATATATGACTACATATTGTTATAAAATAAAGTCAAAAATAAAAAAACAAGAAGAGGAAAGTTTAAAAGAGACTTTAGAAAGTTTTTATAGAAATAAGGATATATCAGAAGGTTATTTTAAACAGGATGAAAGTCTTCCATTTATTATCATATATTCTCGAGAAGAAAAGAGAATATGTATAAAAATGACAAAATCAGGAAAAGCTGTTTTAGCAAGAATTGAAGATATTCATTCTAGATTAGGCACCTCCGGTGCCGGTAATCTTCTAAAAGAAGCTAATCTGGCTCCTCCAGAAATTTTTGAAGCCGAACAATGTAAATGGTGGGAGACTGATTGTGATACGAAAAAATCAGAAAAGGCTTGGACGACACTATCACATAAAGGGCCCTATTTTTCTCATCTTATGGATCCTTATAAACATTTGAAAGCATCTATCATATATAATGGTAAAAGTTATCCTCTTAACCCATCGGAAGAAGAGGTGGCAGGATTTTATGCAAAAAGATTGATAAGTGAGAAGAAAGGGAACATAATAGAATTATCAACAAAAGATACTGTTTTTAATAAGAATTATTGGGCTGATTTTAAAACATATCTTACAAAAGAACATCGAGAAATATTTAAAGATTTTTCAAAGATTGATTTCTCTGATCTTGTTAAAAAGATAGAAAAATCACAAGAAGATAATAAATTAGATAAAACTAAAATAGATGCAAAAAAGTTAAAAGATGCAGAGAAAAAAATGACATATGGTTGGGTATATGTTGATGGTATAAGACAAGCAGTTGGGAATTTTAATATAGAACCGGCCTCAATATTTTATGGAAGAGGAAAAAATCCTCTTCGTGGAAAGATTAAAAAAGCTATTTATCCAGAAGATGTTACAATAAATGTAGGTGAAGGAGAGAAGGTGAATGCTCCTGTAGGACATGCTTGGAGAGAAGTTGTTCATGATCAAGATTCAACTTGGCTTGCAAAATGGAAAGATACTATTACAGATCAAATTAAATATGTATTTTTATCAGCAGAAGGTAAATTTAAAGGACAGTCTGATTTTGCAAAGTACGAGAAAGCAAGAAAACTAAATGATCAAATAGAAAATATTAGAGACCAATATATGAAGGATGCTAAATCTTCTGATTCTAAAAAAAGACAGCTTGGAACTGTTTTATATTTAATTGATATACATGGACTTCGTGTTGGTAATGAAAAAGGTGAAGATGAGGCTGATACAGTCGGGGCTTCAACATTAACAGTAGATAATGTAAAATTAAATCTAAAATCTAAAACAAAAAATATAACGTTTGATTTTTTAGGAAAAGATAGTATACAATTTTATAAAGAGTTAGAAGTACCTGAAATTATATATAAAAACTTTAAGGATTTTTTGAAAGAAAATAAGAAAAATAAAGAACCTCTTATTTTTAATAGTATATCTTCAAAAGATATAAATGAGTATTTGAAAAAATTTGATCCAGAATTTAGTGCAAAAGTCTTTAGAACCAGACTTGCATCTGAGACGATGAAAAATGCTTTAGAAGAAGTAGGATCAGTTCCTTCAGGATCAACTAAAGTAGAGGCATCAAAGTTATTTAAAAAGGCTAATGCACGAGTTGCTGAAATGTTAAATCATAAAAGAACTGTCAGTAAAAAAGCAGAAGAGCGTATTAAAAAGTTGAAAGAAGATTTGAAACAATTGAAAAATGAAAGAGAAGAAAAGAAGGAGGAAGGTAAGAATACTGATGCTATTGACAAGAGAATTAAAACTAAAAAAGCTAACATTGAAACAGGTAAAGATACTCTGTCAGTTGCAATTACAACAAGCTTAACAAATTATATAGATCCAAGACTTGTTGTAAATTGGGTTAAAACCAATAATTTGGATATCGGAACTGTTTATACGGTAACACTTCAGAAAAAATTTAAATGGGCTTTAGAAATGGAAGAGTATATACAACCTGAAGAGAAAAAAGTTGAGAAGAAATCTAGTAAGAAATCTATTAAGAAATCTATTAAGAAATCAACTAAGAAATCTAGTAAGAAATCTAGTAAGAAATCGAGTAAGTCTCAATCTACATTTGTAGCATTTGGTAAAGAATGGACTAGTGTTGACAATTTTGTAAAGAAGATGAGAAACAAAATAGTTTTTAAATCTAAATCTAAATCTAAATATAACAAGAATATAACTATATCAGATTATAGTGATAAAGCAATTGTTGTTAGAGGAGATACAAAACTACATAAAGATGCTCTTAAATCATTAGGGGGAATATGGAATCCAAACATTAAAGATGGAGCTGGATGGATTTTTTCTATAAAAAAGAGAGATGATATAGAAAAATGGTTAAAATCGAATTCAGATTCAGAATCTGATTCAGATTTAAATTCAGAATCTGATTTAAGATTAATTGCAAATTATTCTTTGTATTCTCAGAATCCTGATTTAATTAATCCTAAAGATACACCAGAGTTAGAACGAGTAGATAAATGTGTTAAAGCATTTAATAAAGAACATATAATTTTTTGAGTAAATTTTTGATTTTTTTGTATATTTTTAAACATACAAAAAATAAATCTATTTAATGATTTAGATATAGAATAAATAAATGAGTGAGAATCTATATGAATTTTCTTACAATTTTGAGGATAATGATTTAGTTCAGACATCAATATTAGCTCTTCTTTTATTTAGTCATGTAAATACTATTATGAAATATGATATGTCTGAATATATATTAAATAGACAGGAATATGAAAGCTTAAGTCAAGAAGAGAAGAATGATAACAAATCATGTGTTATATGTTTTGAAGAATATAAAGATGAGAGTATAATATCAAACCTAAAATGTAGTCATATTTTTCACAAAAATTGTTTAAATACGTGGATAGATAAGAATCAAACTTGTCCATTATGCAGATTTAAAATCTAATTTTAATTTAATTTCAGTTAACATTTCTAAAATTTTGTCTAATTTAGAATCAGATTTAGAATCAGATTTAGAATCAGATTTAGAATCAGATTTAGAATCAGATTTAGAATCAGATTTAGATTGATTTTTACATTCATCTTTTAGCCATGTTTCTATATTTTCTTTCTTTTTCATAGAGAAAATCCAGCCAGCTCCATCTTTAAGATTAGGATTCCATTTTCCACCTGAATCTGCAAGAAATCTACCATATTCTTTTGTATCTCCTCTGAGAACAAAAGATTTTTCTGTGTAGTCTGTGATAGTTATATCAGCCATTTTATTTTATGAATAATTAAAATTGATTTAAAATCAATTTTTAATTTTAATTATTAAAGATATGTCAAAAGAACACAAAATAGGTGAAATATGCCAAATATGCAGTAAAAAAATAAATAGTATATATCTTTCAATATATACTTGTAAATGTAAAAATGTATATTGTTCTGAACACAAACAAAATCATAAGTGTACTTATGATTATAAATCAGATAATATAACAACTTTGAAAAAACAGCTTGTAAAGGTAGATTTTGAGAAGTTTGAGAGGATATAATCTAATCTACGATCTAATCTTTATATTAAATCTTTTTTCTGTGTCGGTGATGCTACCTTTGAAGGTTGGTTTGTTCCATAGTATCCATCTGCTCCAAAATCCTGCAGAAGTTATTCCAGATTTATTCCAGTTTTCTGTTTTTTTATGTCTTGCTATATATCTTTCTTTTCTTTCAGGGTCTTTGTGTTTAGTATAATCCGAGTAATCTTTTGCTCCAAAATGTACAGTTTTCTTAGATTTAGATTTAGATTTATCTAAATGTATTATAACCATATATTTTTTATCAGATCTTGTTGATTTTTTTAATGTAATATTGTATTTTTGATTAGAAGGCGATCTTTTTGATTTAGATTTCTTAGATTTCTTACGAGTTTTACGTATTGATGGCATTTTTATATTATAAAATATAAAAATAAAAATATCTACAAAACAGCTGGCCAAAATCCTGTTGGTTTTGGGTTGCATCTCTTGTCTTCCCAGTTTTGATCAGATTCTGGAGTGAATTCATACTGAACAGGTCTTCCAGAAAAACCTCCTCCACAACATGTTGAGTGTAGTTCGGAGATACCTTCTGGTGTGTCGTAAAATTTGGCGCATTCTGGTCCGGCAAGATAGTTATTGCAGCATTTTTTAGAAGGAGTGACTTCAAACGTAAACATGTCCTTGGACATGTTTACGTTTGGTGTAAAATTGTCTTTAGATTTTTGGTTATCCTTATTAGAGGACATACTTATTTTTATGCTAAGTAATAATAAAGTATATACTATACTTGCTATACTGTATACAAATATTTTATTTGTAGAGTCACCTCGTTGTGTTGTATAGCAGATAATGTAGGCAAATGCTATAAAAAGTATAAAATTTATAACAACAAAACCAATGTTTTCAAATAGTGTCATTTATTTAAAATATAAATTAAATTTATTTAATTTATATTTTTTTATTTTTTTGATTAATTTATTTTCAATTTAGATTGATTTAGATTAATTTATTCTTGATTTTCAATCTATCCATTTATATGGTCCAGAACCCTTAATATTTACAGAGTCTTTTCTAGGTTCAACTTCTACATTCTGTCTCTTTCCATGGACATGCCAGAAAAATGATCCAGGATTTCCAAATACTTTGAATGTACCCAAAATCTGATCTACTCTACTTGTATATAAACAGTTATTTGAACCAATTGCGGTTATTTGTATTGTAAAGTCTGTTGCAAGATCTTTAACGTAATCGGGTAATACAATTTCTGTGCATGCAGATTCGGGATATATTATTCCTTCTCCACGATAATATACGCCAGCTTCTGGTCCTTCTAAACAAGCATGAACTAGATATTTGTCTGGTGAAACTGGGTGATCTAGTACGAAAGTTTTAACACCTACTGTTGTGTTATATGTTATTTCAAATGTCGATGTATTATAGACAAGAGCAGCTGTGCCCGTAGATGTATTTAATGGTCTAACACAGTATCCACCAGCCACTCCATTTAATCCAACAGATCCGGTCGCATTTAATACTATGCTATTAGCAGGTTGATTTGTTTGTCCTGCTTGATTTCCTATAGCTATTGCATTAGCTCCTTGACCTGTAAATCCTGCTTGATTTCCTATAGCTATTGCATTAATCTGTTGCGAAGATGCTCCCGCTTGATTTCCAATAGCTATTGCAGTAATCTGTTGGTTACTTTGACCTGCTTGGTCTCCAATTGCAATTGAACTACTTTGTTGACTACTATTTCCCGCATTATTTCCAATAGCTATACTTTTAGTCTTTTGATTACTCTGCCCCGCGCTACTTCCAATTGCTATAGTATATGACCCCTGAGATTGACCAGTATTATTACCAATCGCTATTGAACCTGAAACTTGTCTTTGACCAGCCTGAGAACCAATAGCTACACAATTTGTAGTTTGTGAAATACCGCATTGATATCCTATAGCTACGGACTCATTTCCTTGATTTTGACCTGCTTGAGTTCCTATAGCTATACTTCCAGTACCTTGGCCAGTATATCCTGCCTGATATCCTATAGCTATACTTCCAGTACCTTGACCGCTGTATCCAGCTTGATTTCCTATAGCTATTGCATTAATCTGTTGTCCAGTATATCCGGCATTACTTCCAATATGAACAGTTGTACCAGTTTCTGCAAGCCAACTTGTTGAATTTGGATTCCAATATGCATAATTTGAATAGTCTAAACCAACTGCTGAAATAAAACCAGTGTATCCTGTATATCCTGTGTATCCAGTCGCTCCTTGTGACCCTGTGTACCCAGTGTCTCCTTGAGGTCCTGTATATCCAGTCGCTCCTTGTGACCCTGTATATCCAGTCGCTCCTTGAGGTCCTGTGTATCCTGTGGCTCCTGTAGCACCACTTCCTCCACCTGATCCTGTTATCCACGTATCAGTAATATTATCCCATACTAATGTGTCACCGTTAGTAATTGTCGATGATATATTAGAATTTACGGGTAATGATTGAATATAAGATGCATTATATATATTAGCATGAGCACCACTAAGAATTACGATACCGGCTTTTGATGTATTATTAACTGAAAAACTCATTTTATTTATATGAATAAAATATTTTATTTTAATTTTAAAAAGATCAGAAAATATATCAAAAAGTTTAGATGTTAAATACTAAAGAGTTGAAGCTATAGATTGTAATAATATGAATAATAATGAAGAATCTAAAAATCTAAATTTAATGTTAAAATAACATTAAATTTTTTATTAATCATGAAATATTTTTAAAACATTTTGTATATTTTATCTATTATTTCTGTTGTGCTAATATCTGTAGTTCTTGGTAAATATTCAACTTTTATACCATGCTTTTCTAGAAAATCAAATCTACCAACGTGATCATCACCCATTATTAATATATCGGCTTTATATTTTAAACAATATTCCAGTTTTTCTTCAAGACTATGTTCAATAAAGGTTTCATCAATACATTTTAAATTTTTTATAATTTCCGTTCTTTCATCAATATTTATTATAGGATATCGACCTTTCTTATTAAAATTTAGAGTATCGCTTGATATTCCAACTATTAATTTATTGTCATTATCACCATAATTTTTACATCTTTTAAGTATATTTAAATGACCTATGTGAAATAAATCATATGTTCCAAATGTTATAACGATCATTATTTATTTAAAAAATAAATATTAATAAATAAAAAAATATGTTATATCAGCATAATGAAAATATAACTATAACACACGAAAATTATAAATATGTTATAGAATGCAAAAAACAATTGGTATATCATATTACTAATCTATTTAATGACTTAAATATTAGATTTGTAATTGCACATGGTAATCTAATTGAATATGAACGTAATGAACCAATTTATAATGATGACGATGTAGATGTTAGATTTTGTGTAGAAGATATTGAAAAATGGAAAAAATATTGTGAAAATAATGAAAAAGATAATGCAAAGTATAATTTAATATTTGACAATAGATTTAATGATATAGATAATCAATTATATGATGGTATTCAGGGGTATTTAATTACTTTTAATAATAAAGATAATATTAAAACTTTTAATGATATAAAAGTAGGGATAGATGTTGTACCAAGTATTGTTGACAAAAAAGTATGGAGAGATTATAATATAGATTTCAACAACTTAAGAAAAATAGACTATATAGGAGTATGTACATATGTTCCTAGTAAAGAAGATACTATAAAACTATTAACATCTCAATATGGTAAAAGATATATTATTCCAGATAGAATACAGCGTATATGATTTTTATACAAGTCTATTATAAACTTCTTCAAGTTTATTATTATTAAAATGTTGGATGAAAGATATATCTATTTCAGTTCTTTTTTGTATTTCTATTATATGTCTATTTCTATCATCTTCATTCCATTTTGTATAGGTTGGTATAAAATTATTGTATAAATAATAATGTATTGTATTTAATTGTTTTATAGAAGAATTAATTTCTCCATTTGATTCATATACTACTTTAGAATCGAAATCTATTAGAGTAGGAATATTAAAAATCTTAGTCAATATCTTTGAATAATAATTATTTGAAATTAATATTGAAGTTTTTGATAATATATCAAATATAGTTGTCATATTATAATCTTTATTTAAACCTTCATAAAACAAAGCTTGTGGAAAATATGTATTTACAAGTTTCTTTTCTTTTAATACCCAAAATCCATGTGAAGTCCAATTCATAAATATAATAGAAAGATTTTTAGACTCTTTTTGTTGTATTATATAATTTAGTATATGAGACCATTTAATTGATATAAAATCTGATATAACACATACTAAATAATTTTTATCAAGTACTTTATCATTATAACTTAATGAATATATAATATTTGGATAATAATTCAAAATATGTTTAAAACCTTTATCTATATTAGATTTTATAATATAATAGTCTTCTATTTGAGAACTACTAACATAACATGAATTCTCTATAATATATTTATATTTATTATATATTATTTGTGAATTATATTCACAATCATTATTTGATTCATTAAAACCAAATGATAACAATGCATAAGGTTTTTTGTTCGATTGACAATATTCGACATATATTTTAATCGTTTGAATACTAGGTTGTAGTTTTCCTACAATAATCATAAAATCAAAATCTTTAAGTATAATTTTTCCCTTTTCAAATTCGTTAGTTCTTATTAATTCGTCGTTATTTTTTAATATAAATAATTCTGGAATTATTTGAAGTTCAAAATCTTCAAAAAAATAAGATAAAACATAATTATATAAGGATAACTCTACTTTATCCTTATTTTCACAATTTAATAGTACTAATTTCTTTTTAGAATAATTGAATATATCTCGTTGAGGTATATATGATATAATTTGTTCTGATAAAAAATCAGATCTATCAGATTTATCCGTTGACAAAAGACTCTTATAAAAACATTCTTTAAAATTTTTAAATAATCCTTCTTCAATTCTAATACCTTTTTTCTTATTTATATATGCTTCTTTCATCTTTTCGCCACATTCTTGTTTATTAATATTTGCCCATCTATGAATACTTGGAATAAATCCACTAAAATTTGCACAATGTGGTAAATCCTTACATTTTTGGTGTTTTTTAGACCATATCGTGCAATATGTTGCTGGCTCTAATTCATACCTAATAAAATCTACAGACTCTATATTTTTTAAATATTCTATAGGAGCGCTGTAATTTGTTGTAATTGCATGTTTACCAGCCAAAACAGCCTGACATATACCAATACCATGTCCTTCTGATTTTGCACACGATACATAACAGTCAGCACAATTATTAATACATTCTATATATTCATCAGAAACTCTATCATAGTCTAAAATAATATTGGCAGTGGACTTTGTTCTATTTCTTACGGTAGAAATAAAATAATTACCTTCATCTTGTGAAATGTCTCCATGTGTTTTGATATATAGCAATACGTTTTCTTTGTCAAATGTTTGTAAATATACTTCTATTAGTTTAGAAATTCCCTTCCTATTAGTCCATTCGGAAACGTTATAAAAAATATAATCATATTTACGAGTTAATTTTGATAATTTACATATATTATCAAGTTGTTTTGGACAAGATATTGGATGATATACAGTATCAACAACCCCATTAAAATATTTTCTAAAAGCATTTGAACTAAATTCTGAAGGAGTTGATATTTTATCAACATAATTTATATAAGGTACCCATTCTATAGGAATATCATCAGTTTCCCATGCAGAAATACCATATATGATTACATTTTTATTTATATCCCTTTCTTTCTTGCAAATATTTGGCCATAAATCTGGGGTTGAGTGTAAAATAATATAATCATATACACGATCAACACCTTTATATACAAGACTGCTTAATTCTTTATGGTATTCTTTCATGTCATAATTTTGAAATTGTATACACTCAAAATCAATATCGTCTTTTAAAATACTACATATTTCTCTACATACTTTAGCATATCCAGTAATACCTACAGGACCATAATATTTAATTTTGCTTATTTTTTGAGGTTTTTCTTGAATAGGACATAATGAATAAAAGTGTGTTCTACATTCTTCTAAGTATTTAAAGTCAGAACTGGATTCAATGTCTTCATTGATTTTTAATATGGATTTATCTTTTGATAATTGTTTTTCTAAAAAATAATATTTTTCTAATTTTTTTGAAGAAGGATGATAATAAAGATCAAAAATATATCTATTAAAAATATAATGGTACATCTCATCATTCAAGTTATTTTTAAAATATTCTTTTCTCCTCTTGTATAATTTATGTTCTATACTAGTTTTCAATTCTTCTTCTAATTCTTCTAAAGATTCAAATGTATGATTAGAAGCAGGTTTTCCTAAATATCTATAATATAAATCATGTATATTTGTTTTATTTGTTAATACTATTGGTAATTCTGGTAAACCATAATTAGTTGTATCAAAATATATTATTTCATCAGTTGTCATTTTTATTAAATATTTTTATTAAATATTTTTATTAAATATTTTTATTAAATAAAATGATAACCGAAGATAATATAGAACCATCAACTTTAGATCTTATTTCTAAATCTATTGAACATTTACCTCAAAAAATTACAAAAGAAGATGTAGATAATTTTGAAACATTTTTATGTAAAATTATGGATGAAGATAATGCTTATGGTAATTTTATAAGAGTTGATTATAATCCCGAATTAAAAATATTTTTACTAAAAAGAATTAATTTAAAAAAACTAACCGAAGCTACTGGGCAATATAATAGGTTAGATACCTTTTTAAAAAATATAAGTAAAAGTTTAAATATTAATAATATGTTTACTTTTTTTACTTATATAAATGATGGTATCAATCCAGGGAAAAAAAATATAGATAAATTTATTGAATGGGCTAAGAAAGTACCTTTTTTTGTTAATGATATTTTAATAGATGATGACAATAAGGATGCTATACGTGTTTATAATAATTCTATTTTAGTACCTGATTTTTTTATAATAAATAGACCTTACGCTGAAACAATAGAAAAAGTAACAGAATTATTATTAAAAATAGATAAGAGTAAAATAATAGATAAGGCTGTATTTTTTGGTGTAAATTCTGGAGGGTTAGGCTCTTTAGAAAATTTATGTTCCAGTCCACGAACTCGATTGTGTATGCATACTTTATTATTTCCTAATTATGTCGATGCAAAATTTACAAGATATTGGTATTATCCAAAAAATGATCAAGAACGGTTACGCCATCCTAATGGAGAAGAACAATGGAAGAAATTAATGATAAATTTATTAGGCGAAACTCATCCATTTGTTCCTTTTGAACAAATGATATATTATAAATATAATGCATCTTGTGACGGTTGGACTTCGTCTTGGCAAAGAGTTCCATGGATTATGTTTACAAAAACTGTTTTACTTATGCAAACAAACTGGAAACAGTTTTTTCATCCAATTTTACAAGAAGGATCAGGAGGTCATTATTTTAAACTTAAAAATGATATGTCAAATTTAATATCAACAATTGATTATCTAAGAAATAATCCCGAAACCTATGAAAAGATGACAAATAGGGCATATAATTTTGCACAGAAAAATTTAACACCAGATGCTATAACTACTTATTATAAAACAATGTTAACAAAAGTCGCAGATCGTTTTATATAAATTTTAATGATTTTATTATCATTAAAATTTAATATTTTAATTTTGATATACAGGTGTTACTTTTGGAGGTGTTTGATTTACAGAAGGAGGTGTTGTATTTGCAGGTAGAGATCTTAAATAATCTGTAAAATTAGATTTTTCATGTGAATTATTGGCAGTTTGTGGAACTGTTATTACTGAATCTCCAGGATTAACTGTTCCAACAGTACTTGCAAGATCTCTAGGTGTTCTAAATTCAACACTATTATCACCATTTGAAACAGCTAGACTATCTAATCCAGTACCATCATTAAATATATATTTTGTACCAGAAATTGCATTATCATCTGAAACTAATTTTCCAGCTAATGAATGTCCAACGGCATTTATAGGCCCGTATTTGGATTCAGCTTGTCCAGCAGTAATAGTTTCTCCTATTTCTCTAGGGTTTAATTTATTTAAACCAACTGATAACACAACATCTGTTAATAAATCTGATATTGATTTTATAGGGTCTGATAAAGAAAGTTGTGTTCCTTTATCAGTTAAAGTAGTATCTAAAATAATAGGTTCACCGTTTGGATCAACTCTAACAGTTCCATCGGATCCTGTGCTAACTTTTATAGGTTCTGGACTTCCATATTGATCATAACCCATTGCATATTTCACAAATACTTTAACATTTTCACCAGATAGATTTTCATCCATTTCATATCCTCTAGCTGCCATATGTATTCCTGCATCATATTTAGTCATATAAGAAGCTTCTAAAAATGATGCTAAATCATCATTAGTCATTTGTCCATTTTTATACATTTCTGAAAGTACATCTTGTGGGATTATAGGTCTTTGATCTGGATCAGTTGGATCTGGCTGAGTATATGGTGGTGGTGTATAAGATGGATTTATTGTTGTAGGAGGATTCATTGCAGTTGTATTTAAAGTACTATTATCTAAACCATATTGTATTGGAATTCCATTAGAATCTACTAAATCTTTGATTTTTACTGGAGATTCTATAGAAGCAGGAGTTGGCGCTGGTGTTGGTGCTGGTGTTGGTGCTGGTGTTGGTGCTGGTGTTGGCGCTGGTGTTGGTGTTGGGGTTGGGGTAGGTGTTGGAGATGGTGTTGGAGATGGTGTTGGCGAGGGTGTTGGTGTTGGCGAGGGTGTTGGCGAGGGTGTTGGTGTTGGCGAGGGTGAGGGTGTTGGTGTTGGCGAGGGTGTTGGAGATGGTGTTGGGGATGGTGTTGGGCTTGGTGTTGGTGTTGGTGAGGGTGTTGGGCTTGGTGTTGGAGTAGGTGAGGGTGTTGGGCTTGGTGTTGGAGTAGGTGAGGGTGTTGGG
>Ga0114966_10000654_pt1 | contig 33295 bp, 33 predicted proteins | sample M_130207_XF_Meta_FD_87029 | JGI IMG/M metagenome (GOLD analysis project Ga0114966, IMG submission 87029) | Freshwater microbial communities from Lake Montjoie, Canada to study carbon cycling - M_130207_XF_MetaG | ecosystem: Environmental > Aquatic > Freshwater > Lake | place: Lake Montjoie... | reverse complement strand
TCCGTTTTGCTTCCGTTAAGCGACCTTTTGCCGCCCCCGGCTGCCGGATCCAAAGCCCCTAAGTCTTTGAAAAGTGGCGCGAAAGACAAGATTCGAACTTGTGGCCTTTTGCCCGCGCGGCCAAGCCGAGCGCTACAAGCCCATGCTCGTCGCAGAGGCAGCGCCGTCGGGGCCAGCTGGTCGAAAAGCTTTCGCGAGCAGGGCTCGTCAATTCTTCGCGCGTGCCGTAACAAGGGTGGTCGTGAAGGCTACGCCAGCCGAAAACACCTGTTTCTTTCCCGGTTCGACGACGTAGAGATAGCCTTGACACGCGGCCAGAAATCACTTCACTTTGCGCAGGGCCAGGGGATCCTTCCGCGCAAAAATGAAGGTCGGAAAAGCCATCAAGCGGATCGACGCTGCCGACTTCCGCGCCCGGTTAGACAAAGCCCGCCAGGTCGTGGCTATCCAAAATCGAGTCAAAAAGGACGATCACGCGTTTGGACCAGTCGAGCTTAGTACTCTGCGCCGGTTCGAGCAGCCCCGGCAGGGCAGATTCCGGCCCAAAGACGAGAATCAGGGAAGCCTCGTACATCCTTTGGGGGAGGCGTAGTGCCCTGCCTTTAGTCGTTTCGCGATGCGGCCAGCTACACGAAGCCACGCGGCCCTTGACAGGTCCAAGCTGCGCGTGAAGTCCCGGTAACCGAGCAATCGCCGGCCTGACAGGGCCAGTGCTGATTCAGCCGGACCAGGGCAATACTTTCATTACTCAGGTACTCTTAGCGCTTTAATTCGGTCCCGATATTGCGCCGCTTTCTCAAACTCAAACTTTCGCGCTGCCTCACGCATCTTCTCCTCCAGATCAGGAATTAGTTGTTCCTTTTGCGTTGCCGACAGGTGGGCCGTCGGCTCCTCCGGCTCAATCGGAATATCGACGTAATCGGCCGCCGCCACTCGCACCAGCATCATGTCAATCGGTTTCCGAATCGACTCTGGCGTAATGCCGTTCACTTCGTTGTAATCGCTCTGGATGCGGCGGCGGCGCGACGTCTCATCTATTGCGCGCTTCATCGAATCAGTCAACACATCAGCATAAAGAATCGCTCGACCGTTTAAATTACGCGCGGCCCGTCCGATCGTTTGGATCAAAGCACCGGACGAACGCAGAAAACCTTCTTTATCGGCATCGAGAATAGCAACCAGTGAAACCTCGGGCAGGTCCAGTCCTTCCCGCAGCAGATTCACGCCGATCAGAACGTCGTAGATGCCCAGCCGCAGATCCCGTAGGATTTTGATACGGTCGAGTGTCGTAACCTCCGAGTGGAGCCACGCGCACTTCACCCCAACCTCTGCATAATAGCCGGACAGATCCTCGGCCATGCGCTTCGTGAGCGTCGTGATCAACGTTCGTTCGTTCAGCGCGGTTCGTTTCCGGATCTCGCTCAGAAGATCGTCCACCTGGCCTTTGATTGGCCGAATCTCTACCGGAGGGTCGATCAGCCCCGTCGGACGAATGATCTGCTCCACAAACTCGCCGTGGGTTTTCTCCAGTTCGTACGGCCCCGGAGTAGCACTGATATACAGCACTTGGTTCACTCGATTCTCGAACTCTTCGAACGTCAGCGGACGGTTGTCGAGCGCACTGGGGAGCCGGAATCCAAAGTTAACGAGCGTCTCTTTCCGCGACCGGTCCCCGCCCCACATGCCCCGCAACTGCGGCATCGATTGGTGGCTTTCATCAACGAAAATCAGATGATCATGCGGCAGATAATCGAGCAAAGTGGGCGGCGCTTCGCCCGGCAGACGCCCCGAGAAATGGCGCGAGTAGTTTTCAATGCCGTGGCAAAACCCAATCGTCTTGATCATCTCAAGGTCGAATTTCGTGCGCTGCCACAGCCGCTGCGCCTCAATCAATTTCCCCTGCTTTTCGAGCTCCACCTTCCACCAATCCAACTCATCGGCAATCGTCGCCATGGCGCGTTCCTTCATGTCGCTGCTCATCACGTAGTGGGTCTTCGGATATATCGGCAGGCGCAAAAGCGTCTCATGAACCTGCCCGGTCAGCGGGTCGATCTGGGAGAGAGAGTCAATTTCGTCGCCCCAAAGTTCAATGCGATAGGCGAATTCGTCATAGGACGGGTACACTTCAACCACGTCCCCGCGCACCCGGAAACGGCCACGGGAAAAGTCGAGGTCGTTGCGTTCATACAGCAATTCCACCAGCTTGCCGAGCAGCTCTTTCCGCGGAATTTGCTGGCCTTTTTCGAGCAGTAGCAGCATGCCATAGTAGGCTTCCGGCGAGCCGATACCGTAGATACAACTGACGCTGGCAATGATCACCACGTCCCGGCGTTCGAACAGCGAGCGGGTGGCGGCGAGGCGCAGCCGGTCAAGCTCTTCGTTGACGGTAGACTCTTTTTCAATGTAAGTATCGCCGGCCGGAATGTAGGCTTCCGGCTGGTAGTAGTCGTAGTAACTGACGAAGTATTCCACCGCGTTATCGGGGAAAAACGTCTTGAACTCGTGATAAAGCTGCGCGGCCAGCGTCTTATTGTGCGCCAGCACCAAAGCCGGGCGGTTGCACTGCTCGATGACCTTCGCCATCGTGTACGTCTTGCCGGACCCGGTGACGCCGAGCAGCACCTGATGCCGAGCCCCATCAATGACGCCTCGGGAAAGCGCGTCGATAGCCTGTTGTTGGTCGCCTTTGGGCGAATAGGGGACGGCGACGCGAAAGGACATCTTTCCAGTCTATCGGGCTTGGGCCAGCCGTTCGCGCTCGGCGTTGTACTCGCACCCGAACAGGGCGATGGCGGCCAGTAGGTACATCCAAACCAACATCGCGATCACGCCGCCCACCGTGCCGTACATCAAATTATAATTTGCAAGATTTTGCACGTACCAGCTGAAGATCAGCGTGACGGTAAACCAGAGCGTCGAAGCGATCCAAGCGCCCGGCCAGACGTCTCGCCAACGCATCGGGCGGTTCGGCCCAATGAAGTAAAGCAGCGCCACCACCAGCACCACCGAACAGAAGGAAACCGCAAACGTTAGGCTCCGCCCCAAAGTCTGGAACAAGCCAGTGGACGGAAACAAGTAGCTTTGCAAACGGGAGCCGAACAGGATCACCACAGAGGCCGCCACCGCGGGCACCGCGGCGACGAAGACCAGGACCATGGCCACCAGCCGGTCCCGGACAATCCCCCGGCCGGTGGGCAGCCGATACGCCGCCCGAAAGCCTTCCATCAACGATTCCATCAGCGATGCCGCCGCCCACACCGAAAGCAGCGTCGCGCCAATAATCAGCCAAAACGGGCGCTGCCCGCGCGCCGTGAACTGGTACCGCACCATATCAGCCGTCCCCGGTGGAACCACTTGCAGCAGGAACCGGACGAGGTACTCACTCACCGCTTCGGCGTTGGCCTGCACGAGAATCGCAGCCAACGAAGACAGCAGCGGAAACAGGCTGAGCAAACCAGAGTAGGCCGCCGCCTTGGCAATGCCGAAGCACCCGTCCATCATTGCGTTGTAGAAGGCTCGACGGAGGAGAAGAAAGAACTCAGGCATGGGAGCGCCGGTTTCGATGCCAGAAGAACAAGCAACCAAACCAGGATAGCGCGCTGAGCAGGCCACAGAGGCGGGTCTCCAGCGGAGTGCGATAGTGCAGTTCGAGAGTCGATTGCGCCGCCGGGTGCGGCGCCAGCGTGAAGAAGCCCAGCTCGTTCGAGGTGAGGGGAATGAGTCGTCCATCCTGCAGCGCCTCCCAGCCATCGTCATAGCTGACGGCTACGGCCACCTGATAACCGGGCGGGAAGGTCCCGGTGATCGTCGCGTCCGAAGTGCCTTGCCACGCGAATTGCACCACGGGCCGGGCAGGGTCAAGCAGGGCGTTGACGTACGGCTCGATGACTTTGAAATAGCCGGCTCGAGGCGGGTAGGCCGGGAGTTCGCTCGGCATTACGAGATGGGCATAACGAGCCGCGTCGACCCGATAGATGCGGTCATCGCCTTCGGACCAAACCTTTTCGAGCACTCCCTCAAACTTATTGGGGAACTTCACATCACGATAATATTCCTGCGACTCGGGACCATGAATCACAACGTACTCAATGCCGAGCGCCCGCATCTGTAGCACGGAGTTGGCGGCTTCTTCCCCGGGCTGGGAGCCGAGGTCGCTGCGGATTTGATAGGCGATATCAACCGGGAGCCGATTGCGCAGTCCGGTCTCAAAAACACCACCGATTTGAGGCAGGTCGAACCAGGAGTTAAACCGGAACCGCGTCCCGCCAGACAGGAGAAGCCGGCCACTGGGATTCCGAGCGGCTAAAGCGCTGGCAACCTTGAACTCAGCCATCTCTTCGCGCGGCGTCAGCACCCACGGGGCGTAGCGATGGGCCAGAAAATGGGAAACCCGCGGGGTCCAGGCAAGCAGGACCACCAGGAGAACAAACCGCGTCGGCCACGGAAAACGCCCGTAAGCCACGCGAAACAGCTCGACGACCAGGAGCAGCAGGAAGAGTTCGTATTCCAGGGCATAGCGGCGAGATTCGGGCAGCGCGTTCAAACCGTAGCGGTAGAAGCACGTGACGAGGAAACCGAAACAGTAAGTGGCCAGCAGCACGAAGGCGAGGTACCGCTGGCGAGGGAAAAGGAAGCGAAAGGCGAGCCAAATCAGCAGTAGGCCGCCCATCCAGCCGCCAACGGCGTATCGCTCCAGGCTCTGAAACTGGTAGCCAAAAGCATCCTTCGGCCAATTGGTGACCATCCGCCAAACGAACGTCGGAGTGAGCCAAAACGCGGCCAATAGGTAGCCGATCACCCCGGCCGTCAGAACCCGCCGCACCGAAAACAGCTCGGTCGACCAGTAGGTCGCCAGCAGAATTAGGACGAGCAGCGTCAGCGCCAAACCGGCGACCCAGTTGGTCAACACCACCGTCGCCAAGGCGACGGCCCCCAGCCATAGCGAAGAAAAGCTGCGCAAAGTAGCGGCCCGGTGAACCGCGATCAACGCGAGAGGCACCAGCGCTAAACCCACCGTATGCGGGCCTTCGCCGTACTTGATCAGCACCTGAATCCGCCAGGGGATTTCCATAATCCCCCGGTCTTTCTCGATCGTTTCGATCAACAGATACAAGGGGCTGAGGAAGGTTACAGCGAGGCTGGCGCAAAACGCCGCCCCCCGCGAAGCGCCGAAATAGCGGACGAACAGATAGACCGAGGCGACGCCGAGACACAGCGCAAACGCGCAGGTCGCGCGATGAACCTGCGTCGGGTCAATCGAAGGGTTTAAACGGATCCACAGCGCATTCCAGTAGGGCAGCAACGGCAGATAGACGAAGTGCGTGGGGAGCCCGCAATACTGCATCGGGTTCCAGGCCCAAGGGTTCGGGTGGTGGGCGACGAGGCTCGCCATGTAGGCGTAACCTCGCTCAATCGATCCGCGGTAAGGGGTGACGCCGGGAAGGAAGATGCGCCAGTTCAAAGCGACGTTGAGGAGCAGCAGCAGAGCCGCTATGAACTGGTCGAGCCGCGTCACCGACGGCGGCCTCGCCAAAAGAGCCAACCACATAGAAGCACCGCGCCCGCAAACAGCCAGCGACCGATGCGGTTCTCGAGGGGCGTCTCCCAGTAGAGTTCGATATGGTGCTGGCCAGGAGGCGCAAGAATGCGGGTTTGGCCCAGCACGTCTTTGACGACAGGATAGACCTGCGTTCCTGAGCTCGCGCGCCAATTCGGATCGTACGTCACCTGCACCGCCAGGGCCTCTCCAGCGGCGACGGTTGCGTCGATGGCCAGCGTCCGAGAATTGAGCCATCGACCCGGCGCGGGTGCGTCCGGGCCCTTTTCGAGCGCGTTCACGTAGGCCTGCAGCCGCTCAACATCTTCCCCATTCCGAATGGGCTGCAGTCTCTCGACTTCCGCCAAACGGACAACCCGCGCCAGCGACGGCCAGCGGCGCGGCACCTCATGAATCCAGTTGCCGGCACCATCGTCGAAGACGATCGGCAGGCTCTTGCGGAAACGCTCCGGGAATTGGTAATCGTGAATCGGCAGCGCCGATTTCGCGTTGTCGACCACGATCAGCGAAGTACCCGTCGCCTGGAGCCAGAGAATCGACGGCTCCGGCGCTTCGCCCAGGAACAGGTTCCAGTACAAAGTCATCAGGTCAAAGTTAATCAGACCCTGTTCACTCCCTCCGCCGATCTCGGCTGTGTTATGCCAACCGTTCCACCAGAAGCGAACGGTGCCGGTCGTGAACGCCCGGGCTTCGGGCCGATTCTTCGCCGCCCAATCGGCAATTTTGAACTCGATCCGATCGGTCCAAGCCGACGTCCGATGAATGTGCCGCCAGGGGTAGGTAACGTAGCCCCAGGCCGGGATGAAGGCCGCGATCACCAGAATGGCCGCCAGAAAACGTTCGCGGTTCCAAACCCGCCGAATCCCTTCGAGGCCAGCCAGGACGAGAAAGACATCGAGCTCCGGAACCAGACGCTCCGGTTCCCCGGCCACGCGAAAAGCTCGATCGGTGTAGTAGTGGCCCAACACGTTCAGGCTGATCAACGCGGCGCTGCCGAGCACGAAGATGGACCAGGTATGCTCCAACCGACCCGCCGCCCAACGCCAACTCAGAAAGCCGATGATCGCCGCGAGCAGAACGGCCAAGCCGAGAGACCACAGGTTCCCCGGCGAGGAGACGATCGCCAGGTTACGACTCGTGATGCCGATGTAGGAAGGCGTCAGCCAGAACGCCGTCAGCGCATAGGCGAGGCTGGCAATGGCGGCGGCGCGCAGCCAGACGGTCCAGTCGCGCGTTGTGACAAAGACGGCCCAGCAAAGCACAGGGAAGAAGAGCGCCAGCGCCGTCGCCCCATAAAAGTTGTTGGAAACGACCAGCGCCGCGGCGACGCTCGCCAGGGCCAGATACGCCGGATGCCCGCGACGCAGGCCCCACCACGCGGCCGCAAACACGAACGGCAGCAGCGCCAGCGAGGACATATGCGGACCCTCGCCATAGCGAATCAGCACGTTGAAGCGCTGGGGCATATAGGGGGCGGCGTCGTTCCGGATATGCGTCAAAAATAGGAAACTCGGCGAGAGCATCGCCACGCCGGCGGCGGCCAGCCACGATCGGGCCAGCGACCGGGTCGCCACCCAAACCAGCAGCCAGATGCCGGCGATTCCCAGTACGTAGAGGATCGCCGTGTAGAGATGGTAACCGCGGGCCGGGGTGACCCCGGTGTATTTCGATAAAGCGGCCGAACCATAGCGCAAAGCCGGCGGATAGATATAGTCGAAACGCGTCCCGCCGTACCAATGCGGCTGCCAACCCGGGTGCGGCCAGTTCTCGGACAGGTACCTCGCATCGGCGATAAAAGTCGCATCGATCGACGTCCAATTATCAAGGTACTTCGTCTTGAACAGCGGCCAAATAAGCACCATCGCCGCAGCCAGCACGAGCACAAACTGTACTCCGGGGGAACTGAGCCGTGGCTTCAAGTCCGCGGGTCCTCCGCTCCCTCTGCCGGATTATGGTAACGGCCGAGGATACTATCAAACTGGAGCGAGCGCCGGATACCGGTGCGGTGCAGCACATACCGGCACAGCACCCAGAGAATGGAAAGCCCATAGCGCGAGCTCTGCAGGAAGGAGGCCGAGGACGCTTGTGGGAAATAACGGGTCGGGACCGGCACCTCGGCGACGCGCATCCGGGCCTCGACAAACTGCGCCATGATCTCCTGGTCAAAAACGAACGCGTCGGAGTTCATGTCGACGTTCACCGTTTCCAGCGCCGACCGGCGGTAGGAGCGGTAGCCCGTATGATATTCCGCCAATTTCAGACCAAAAACAGAATTTTCCAGCTCGGTCAGGAACCGATTGGCAATGAACTTCCACCAGGGCATTCCCTGCTTCATCACATCGCCGCCCAAAAGTCGCGAACCGAGCACGACGTCCGCTTCGTTGCTGAGAATTGGAGCTATAATTTCCGGCAACAGCGTGGGGTCGTATTGGTAGTCCGGATGAACCATCACGATGATGTCCGCTCCAGCCCGCAAGGCCTCCCGATAGCAGGTCTTTTGGTTGGCACCGTAGCCATAGTTGCGGTTGTGAACGAAAATCTCCAACCCCAATTCCCGCGCGATCTTGATCGTATCGTCCTTACTCCCGTCATCAACCAGAATCACCAGATCAACAACATCGTGAGGCAGTTCCTGATAGGTCATCCGCAGGGTTTTTGCCGCGTTGTACGCGGGCATGACGACCACCACTTTCGGTTTCGCGTTACTCATTAGCACTCTTTGCCATCACGATAAACTGATATCCAAACAGCGACTTCCACAGCCGCGCCAAGCCCCAAAACAACGATTCCATCTTCGCCGCGAGCCAACTATCCGCACCCCAGACCACGCTGAACGGAATCGGAGTCGAGTTCACCAAGACCATAGTATAGCCAGCATTGCCAAACAGCTGGGCCCAGCCCGCCCAAGTGTGAAAATGGACGTGCGTCCTGTCGAACAGCCCCTTTTCGTCCTGGGGAAAATTCCCGCTCAGAATCACCAACCGGAAGTAGAGATTGCCGCTGTTAGGGAGCGACGCCACCAGGCAGCCATCAGGCTTCAGCAGCAGTCGCAGCTGCCGAAGGATGTGAGCATGTTCGAGCAGATGCTCCAACACATCTCCACAAACGATGTAGTCATAGCGATCGGTAATGGGTGGAATCTCATGGTGGAGATCGGCGACGAGTAGTTTGACCGAGGCGGGAAATTGATCTTCGGGAAACGACTGACGTTCCAGTCCCGTTACAATGTACCCACGTCCAGCCAATCGGGCCGCCAGCAACCCATCCCAACAACCAACATCCAGCAACATCCGACCCTCGCCCCGTTCGGGGAGCAAATTCAAAATTTGGGAATGGCTGCTCCATGGGCTAGCCTTGAAGGTGTAGCTCTGTAGCACATCGCTCTCTGTTGCCGTCATTTTGATGTTCCGTAACCCCCGATCAAGTTTTCACGCCAACACCACACTAGGTTAACCCATGACTTTGAAAGTCGTATCGTACACACTCCCCCTCGTCCTTGTGGCGCTTGCTGGGTGCAACAAGGAAACTGGACCCGTACAGCCCAAGCGGGACACTGGCCCGCTTAGCGTCCGCATGACCGACGTCAAGGCCAGACAGATCAATCGCGTCGTCGAAACAACCGGCACCCTCTTTCCCATTGAAGAAGCGGTGATCAGCGCCGAAATCGACGGCAAAGCTGAAGAAGTCAAGGCCGATTTGGGCGACATCGTCGAAAAGGGCCAAGTACTGGTTCGCATCAACGATGAAGAGCAGCGCTACCAAGTGCAGCAAAGCGAAGCGCAGTTGCGACAGTCGATGGAGCGGTTGGGCCTGAAAACGGAGACCGAAAAAGTAAAGGACGTCCGCGACACCCCCGACGTAAGGAAGGCGCGCGCCGATCTGACCGAGGCCGAACAACGGTTCAAACGAACCCAGCAACTCGTCGATCAGAACATTGGCGCCAGGTCTGAGTTGGACCAAGCCAGATCCCGCTACCAAGCGGCCCAAGCAGCCTACGACTCCACGGTAAACCAGACCCGGAATCTGATCCAGGAAGTGGAGCGATTCCGTGCGAACATGGAGATCCAACGAAAGCGCCTCCGCGACACGACCGTCAAGGCTCCATTCCGAGCGCAAGTGAAAGAGCGGCAAGTCAGCCTCGGTCAGTTCGTCCGCACGAATACGCCCCTGTTCGTGCTAGTCAAGACCGACCCAATTCGCCTCCGCATCGAGATCCCCGAACGCATGGCGCCGTGGATCAAGATCAATCAAGCCGTCGATGTCTCCCTCGAAGCCTTCGAAGGCCGAAAGTTCATCGCCAAAATCTGGCGCATCTCTCCCACCGTCGACCAGAGCAAGCGGACCTTCGTCGCCGAAGCTCTGATCGATAACAAAGCCGGCGAGTTAAAGGCCGGCTCCTACGCCAAAGCACACGTCCCCACGAGCAAGAACGAGAAAATCACCGTCGCTCCGCAGCGAGCCGTTTACTACGTGCTTGGCTCGAACAAGGCCTTTGTCGTTAAGGACGGGGTCATCGAAGCCAGAGACGTCAAGCTGGGCGATCGGATCGACCAGGACGTCGAGATTCTCGAAGGACTCGCCGAAGGAGAAACGGTGGCCACCAGCCAGATGGTGAAGTTGGATACGGGGACGAAGGTCAAACTTGCGGTGGAAACGCCGAAAAATGGCGAAAAGAAGGGGTCGTAGGGCAGACGACCCCTTGCGACGCTAGCGGGGAGTCTGCACCTTCGGTGTCGCCAAGTAACCGCTGATCGTGTCTTTCCCGACGCTATTGACGACGATTTCATACGGTTGCCGGGCCTTCGAAGTGTAGAACTGCAGGGGTTCGTTAAGGGTCTTGTCTTTCTTCTCGACAGTCTTGTCATCGAAGGTCAGATTAACGCTAAAGCGATTCTTTTTCGCATCGGACTTCTTCAATTGCAACATCACATCGCCCACCCGACGAGCCGTCTTCTCTTTCGGTAAAGTGAACTCGAAGTAATTCCGATCCCCCAACGCCTTGAGCGCCTGGAACTCTTTATAGTTCGTGGCAATCAAGCCGCTCTGTTCGCCCAAATCGCCCCGGGTCCGCTTCAGATCGGAAATCGTTTTGTCGAGCTCGGACTTCGTATTGGCGACATCGGTCTTCACGGTGCCAACTTCAGTCGAAACGGCCGCAATCTTCGTATTGGTCGAAGAAGCTTCCTGCTTCACTTCCGTGATTTGGCTGGCCATCTGTTGCTGGGCTGCCTTGGTCTCTTTTTCCAACTTGGCCGTCAATTCGGTAGCCTTCTTCTCGGCGTCAATCTTGGCTTGGCCTGCCGCCATCGCGGCTTGTCGACGGGCGGCTTCCAGATCGTCCTTCAGCTCGCTGATGTAGCGCTTGCTCGTCGCCGTCGTGACATTCGATGTCTCTTTGACGCCGGAAATCTCCCGCGTCATCGAGTCTTTTAGTCCGGCGACCTCGATCTTCGTCTTGTCCAGTTGCAGAAATAGGTAGACGTTGGCCCCCAGAAGCGCCAGAACGGAGCCAAAGAGAATCGGGATCTTCACCCCTCCCCCGCTCGATGGCGGTGGTGGCGGAGGCGGCATATACATCGGATTGGGATTAGGATTCATTGGCGGATTAAGCTCCTCACATTCGAGTCTAGAATAACATTCGTCCTGTCAGATATATGCGGTAGCTCACCATCGGGTTTCACGTTTCCCGCCGGAGCGGCTTGGCCACGGCGAAGTCAAAACGTTCCTGCTTCGAAATTCCAGGTTCAAAACACCGACGACAACGGGCTTCGTACATACCTGTTGCACCGACGACAATCAGATCCTCGCTCGCCACCAAACGTTGCGTGTGTTTGGCCGGATTACCACACCGAATACAAATGGCCAGCGTTTTGGTGATCGATTCGGCTCGGGCCAACAGATCCGGGATGGGCGGAAACGGCCGCCCCAGGTAATCAGTGTCTAACCCCGCGATGATCACTTGCTTACCGCTATCGGCCAGCTGTTCGGCCACTTCCACCAGCTCCGGCCCCATGAAGTTCGCCTCATCTATCCCGACCACCTGCGTCCGCCAATCCAGAACCGACAGAATTTCCCCCGCTCCGCTCACAACTTCAGAAGCCATTCGCTGATCGGCATGAGAGACTATCTCTTCGTGCGAATATCGGTCATCAATCGTCGGCTTGAACACCTGCACCCGCTTGCGGGCAATGCGGGCCCGCCGCAATCGGCGAATCAACTCTTCGCTTTTGCCCGAGAACATCGGCCCGCAGACAACCTCAATCCAACCGGTGTGCCCGGTGAAAATATCCATAAAATACTATGATGCCATGGCCGCCAGACCTCAACGTTCGAAAGATCGTCCCGGAACTCCTGGATTCTGCCCCCCAAAACGAAATGGCCGCCAATCTGGACGACCTCCAGCGGATCAATCGATTCTTTGGCGGCCGACAAACGTTGCGGTCGGTCCTCCGCCCACTATTGCGTCCGGGACTCACCATCCTCGATATTGGCGCCGCTTCGGCCGACCACGCCGCTGGCTTGGCAGGCGCTCGGGTCGTTAGCCTCGACCTATCTGAATCCCACCTGCGGCACGGTCGCGGGCCCCGCGTCGCCGCAGATGCTTTTGCCCTCCCCTTCGCCCCTCGCTCGTTCGATCTCGTCATGGCCAACCTGTTTCTCCATCATTTCGAAAATGATGCCATCGTTCGCCTACTGCGGAGCTTCGCCTCGGTCGCCCGCATCGGTGTCATCGTCAACGACCTTGAGCGCAGCCGCCTCGCTTGGTGCTTTCTACCCCTCACGGCGCCCGTGCTCGGCTGGAATCGCATCACCCTGCACGATGGCCCCGTAAGTGTTGCCGCCGGTTTCCGACCGCCGGAGTTAGCCGAACTCTTCGCGGCGGCCGGCCTCACCGGTGCCACCGTGCGCCGTCACCACCCCTGGTTCCGCCTATCGGCCGTCTGGCTCGCTCACGGCGCGCTGCCACACATCGACAAAACGAAGTAGACGCAACAAACTCGCCGGCTCGGTATAGCTCTCTGGCCACGACGGCCCTCGCCACCGAACCCATGCCACCCCATCGGCGATCGCCATCGTCAGACTCAAGCAAACTCCAGGATCTTCCAGAATCTTAAGCTCTGCCGCGAACTCATCCATCCCCGAACTCGCTTCAAGTAAGCGATAAAGCACCAACGACAATGTCGAGGAATTGCGGCGCACCGCCACCTCCCGCCCAATCGCGCAGCCGCTTTCCTCCCATCGGCGAAGCTCGTCGACGAGCAGGGCAAACGGCCCGGAAACAATTCGCCAACCGATCGGAGTCGGTTCCAAAATCAATTCCGCCCTCTGACCAGCGTGCCACAGCCAGGAAACCCGATCGTTACTCCCAATCGCCATACAAAACAGGCCAACTCGAAAGACTGCCTGGGTCGGCCCCCCCAGCGCCGCAGCAAGGCGAAACCGTTGTTCGCCCGTCACCTGATCGCCGAAAAAAGGCGGCGCCAAAGCGACCATTCGCGTCGCGGCCACTCCCGGATCCGGACGAGCACGAAAGCTAAGGTCAAGTTCCAGCAAAACCTCCTCCGCTTGCCGGCGAAATCGAAACGCCAACCGCTCTTGTTGACGCGAAACATACAGCTTCAGCCGCACGGCACCCCGAACCAGATACCCCGGGCCGAGCGCCTTCTGCGCCAACTGCAATCCCGCCAGCACCGTCGATGGAAGCGAATCTAACGCGATCATTGCCGCTGCACCGTCGCAATCGATCGAACCAATTCCCGACGACTATCGACATCGAAGGAAACCATCGCCGGTTCCTGCCCCGGCGCCAGATTCACCAGCCACTCCCCTGCTTCTCCAATCACGATATACCGAGGCCCCGGAAAGCCCACCGCAACGAAATCGTCCGGCGCCCCGACGTCCAGCGCCGGCTGCAGAGCCTTCAAAATCGTCGCGAGAAACACCCGGCTTGAACGGTCCACCACCGCCCCCACCACCCCACTCTCCACCTTCGCAAGCACGTCCGGCGGCGCCGGCACGCTGATCACTTCGAATTCAATCGCCTGTTCGTTCCGCGTCGTCGTCTCGTGCTTCCGCGAATAGAAAAGTAAATTGAGACCGCCGCCTTCCGATACGTCCAACCCGAACTTCATCTGGGCAGTCACCTTCGGCATGCGGAACAGCGACGGCAAGGCATGAGGTCGCCCCTTCGCTTCCCGGATGTAGCGTTCTGATTCGCCGTCCAACATCTCCTGAGCCCGGACCACCGATTTCGAGATCATCTCGAGAAATGCCGGGAACGCCACACCTTCCGGGTCGGGCCCTTCGGCAACCGCCTCAAAGTAGCCCATCAGTTGCCCCAACGGACGATTCGGGGCCTGCCACGCCGCCCGCAGCGCGTCGTGAACCGCGCTGCCGGGCTCCACCAGATCCTGATCGGCCAGCGACCGAAGAATCCGTTTTATGTCGTCGGCCTGTTTCTTCAGGCCATCCAATTGTGCTTCAAGATCCTTGCGGGAATATGCCATAACTCGCTCCTACTGCAAAGCTTTAACCGCGGCCGCCAACGCTTGGTGAACCCGTTCATCCGCCGGACGCAGCGCGGGCAACTCAACCGGAACCAACGTCGACTGTCGCACCCGGTCTAAAAGAGCCTGAAACGCTGCCTGGTTGTCCCCCGGCAGTACTGCGTGCAAAGTGACCCGAACTTCAGCCCCAGCTCGATAGTCCTGCGCCGAATTCGCCGCATAGGCACCCGAAATTACGGCGCCGGAGAAGCCGAAGCCGAGGCCGCCCTGCAAGGCTGAATCCCGCGATTGCGCCAAATCCAACTTCACCGCCAGCGACGTCTCGGTAAACTGATACCGCGAAGGCGCCGCCGCTTGAAGCAGGAAACGGATGACTTCGTCACCAGTGTCGTGCGCCCGCGCCAGCCCGACTAATCGTTCCATACCGCGAAGATACTCCTCATCGAAGTGTTTTTGTGACTCGGCCACCGCGAGTCCTAACGCCCCGATGATATTCGGAATTTGTCGTAGATCTTGTAGTAAGTCTGTGCCAGCCATGCAAGTTACTCCGCTGCGCGGGTCTCCACCACCACCCGCAGGGTTACGTTCTCGCTCTTGTCTTGGCCTCGCCCCACACGCAAAGCGAAATTCATGGGTTGCAGTTCCAGTTTGAAATCGCGAGATTCCTTCTGGTTCATTTGAAAGTCCGCGCTTGATTCCCAAGCAGCGACTCGCCAGCCGGAGGGCGCGATTCGCCGCTCGGTAGCCAGCGCGGCAGCAGCAAGTTCGGCAATGGTTTGACTAAGCTCCAAGCCACCTCCAATCAAACATCGGGCGACTATCGAAACGATCGACCCGAAAGTTTTGGCGCGCAGCGATCCCCCGATAGGCAAGAAAATACTCAGGGTCACAATTCCATCGTTTTGCAAGCGGAGCCACCACTGCCGGGATGTCAGAACCCCTCCGTTGCCGCTCCACCAGGAACCGGACAGCCGCCTTCCGCGCCTCAGGAAAGGCAGCGAAACAGTGCTTACTCCCCAAACCGGCTACGACGTATTTCTCCGTTCCCTCCATCCCGCAAAAGCGCGCTCCAAACCCGTTCGGCCACCAGTTCAATTGGTTCGGATGTACCGCACCGAAGCGCAGCGGACCCGCTCCGTCGTTATCGATCGCGATCGTTCGTCGATCATACACGGCACCCGGATTGTCAGAGTTCATGCCCATCTGCCGAATCCAAAACTCCGGTGGGCACATTTTGTACATCGCGCCATTCAAATCGATGACGTAGGCCGACCTCGTGCGGGATGTTTGCCCTGATCGGCGCGTGCCCCACGGTTTGCAAATGCTCCGCGCCGATATCGCATCGGCGAAATGTAGCAAAATCACTGCCGTCTGAAATCGCTGCGCGGCATAGCCTTCCACACGCGAGCGGAAGCGGGTACGGTGCATCACCGGGGAATAGGTCATCGTCTTCATCACGAAGCTCCTTAGCGGACGGCAGACTATCTGGCGTCAGCAGTCAATAGCGCATCTTTTGCGATTCTGTTTCTTCGCCGAGTTCGCTTTTTGCGCGGTCGGCGTAACCGAGAATCTCGGCGACCTCCTCCGCGGGTGGTAACGGGTCGTTGGGCAGATTGGCGTCAGGCTCGCTCTTCATCGGCTCTGGCGGGGCCAAGCCGAAGTCCCGCTGGATCACTTTGCCCATGTCTATCGAAAGGTTTCCCGATGGAGATGCAATTGAAGGAACTGATGTATTTCCCGATCGCGGCGATTCGACGCCGGCCTGCGGCTCCTTTTCCTGGGCGGCCTCCCCGCGCCCGACCTTCTGTTGTTCGGTCATACTAAACCCTTTTCTTGCGACGAATGCTACTTCAGTTGGAGTTTATGTTCACGGAAGGGAGAAGTTAGATGAACGAATCTTTACCAAAATCGATAAGCGTCTTATTTTCAAATAAGTAGGGGCATAACATTTATTTTTTCACCTTGTGATGCCGCGGTTCGTCGCACCGAATAGTCGACACAAAGTAGCGGAACGATCGATTGTTGACGACGGGTGCATCCCAGGCGGAAGGTCGGTCCCGCGGATACCCGCCGACGTTGTTATCGCGAAGATTCTGGTCCGACTCCGTCAGGGTCTTGGAATTTGGCGATTCGTTCGAGTTCGCCATGAAGCTCATCAAGCTTCACCCCACGGCCCGTCCGCGAGCCCGGCCGCTACTGCCAGGCTTGGGCTGTTTTGCAACCGCTTTCGGGCTGCCCAAGTCATGGGCTGCGCTCAATTCTCGCAAACGTCCAATAGCAGCCTCGCGACTACTGCGGCACCCGCAAAACGTCGCCACCCGTCTCGCCATACAGGTCCTGTCAGAAATCGCACGGCCAATCATTGCAGAGCTGCCCTCAGTGTGGAGGGTAGCTACGCGTAGCACCTCGGCACTCACCAATACTTAACCACCCGTGCTCCTCCTGTCACCGAACGCGGCTTTTCCCTCCAACCTCATCCTCCGAAACGGTCCTCCCCGATCAGGGCACGCTCCCGCCGTGCCTCCTGCCACGCCGTCTATCGTTCCGTTTTACCATTCCCGGCCGTTCCTCCCGATCACCCGGTACGCGAAAAGGTCGTGGCCCATTTCATGTTCCGCTAGAGTCCACCACACCCACCAACGGCCGATCTTGCCACACGGCACCGGGCGAAGCCGGTCCTTCATCATCCTCGCCCGAGGCGCCTAAGTCCCTGCGTCAGCTAGAAGGCGCCCTTTCCATCCCCGCGGCAGGGCCGTGCGCCACCAGCCCGGAACCGGCGCAAAGGCATGCAATCGACGGCCGCTCGGTGGGCAACTTCTCGTCAGCCGGAGCTGGTTACTCGCGAGCGCCGAACAACAAGGTGAGAATACTCGCAACAGGCCGTCGAGTATCTAAGAATAGTCGTGCCCGGAAAACCGGGTGCGCTACACTCAGATTCGTATGGAGTTTACCTGAGTATCGTGGTCCAGCCTGGAGTCCGCCTCAACGAATATGAAGTAATCGCCAAACTCGGCGCGGGCGGGATGGGAGAAGTGTTTCTCGCCCGTGATATGCGGCTTGACCGGACCGTGGCGCTCAAGGTTCTCTACGTCGACGCCGAAGGCGACACCTCCCGGCTTGATCGTTTTGCCACCGAGGCCAAAGCCGCTTCCGCTCTTAATCACCCCAATGTCGCCTCCGTCTATGGCATCGGCCAATGCGGCGCGGTCTGCTACATCGCCATGGAGCACATCAAAGGCAAGACGCTCAAACAGTTGCAACTGAGCCCGGAAGAAGTCCGCGATGTCGCCCTTCAAGCCGCTTCGGCGCTGGAGGCCGCGCACGCGGCCGGGGTCATCCACCGCGACATCAAACCCGCTAACATCATGCGTACCGAATCGGGCTTGGTAAAAGTTCTCGATTTCGGCCTCGCCAAACGCCTCTCGCTGGATGGCATCAATACCAACCCCGACCTCACGTGCGTCGGCACCGTCATGGGCACGCTGGGATACATGAGTCCGGAACAGTTGCTGGGGCAACAGATGGATGTGCGAACAGACATCTTTTCGCTGGGCGTCGTGTTTTACGAGCTATTGACGAATAAGTTGCCCTTCGCTTCCACTTCGTATCAGACCGCGCTGTCGGAACTGGTCGGTTCCGCCGTGCCCCCAACCTGCGGACCGACCGGGAAACCCATGCCCTCCGCACTCGCTCCCGTGGTCCTGCGATGCATCGAGCGAGATCCCGACCGGCGGTTTCAAACCGTGACCGAGCTGATTGCGGCCTTGCGGGCGGTGGACTTCGGGCAGCCGGCTCTGGTGGCCGTCGCGGTGCCCATCCCGGTCGCTGCTCTCAAAAAGTCAAGACGCTCCTGGCTGATCGCAGGCGCCGCGACGGCGGCGGTGGGCGGCTTCGCCGGCGCGGCGTGGAAGCTCGATCTGTTGGCCTCCGTTCCCACCGGCCCCTTGAATTCGCTGGCCGTACTCCCCTTCGCGAGCGACGCGGGCAACGCGGAGATGGAGTACCTACGGGACGGCATCGCCGAGAGCTTGATGAACCGGCTGTCATCGACGGCGGGGTTGCGCGTGATTTCCCGAGATTCGGCGTTTCGGTATCGCGGTCAGGAAGCCAGGGCAGCCGGTCGAAAGTTGGCGGTCCGCGGGGTGGTGACCGGTGCAATTCATAAGTTGGACAACGCGCTGATTGTCAACGCTGAACTGATCGACTCGGGCACCGGCGACCGCGTTTGGGGCGACGAGTTTCGCGGCAGCGTCTCCGATGTACTCGCGCTCCGTGATCGCATCGCGACGGCCATCGCCGGTCAGCTTAAAGGCCAGCTCACTCCTCGCGTCTCCGCCGCGCCGACCGTGGAGGCCACGCCCGAGAATCCCAAAGCGCACGATCTCTATCTGCGCGGACGCTTCCATACGGCCAAAATCGATGCCGACGAGCTGCGGCGGGGCATCGGATACCTCGATCAGGCCGTGGCCGTCGACCCGTGCTATGCCTTGGCGCATGCCGCGACGGCCGAGGCACACATCCTCGTGGCCGATCTGTTCGTTTCCGCCAAAGATGTCCTCCCCTTGGCTCGCCGAAGCGCCAAGCAGGCACTCGCCTGCAATCCGAAGCTGTCGGAGGCGCAGACCGTCGACGCTATGGTAGCGATGGCAGGGGATTTGGATTGGCGGAGGGCCGAAGCCGGCTTCCGCCAAGCGATCGCGCTCAATGCAAATCTGCCGGTGGCGCACTCGTGGCTCGGCTGGGTGTTGAGCGCAACCGGGCGGACTGAAGTGGGTCTAGCGGAAAGTCGGCTCGCCGTGGCTCTCGAACCGCGCTCACCCCTCGGACATGCCACCCTCGCAGCGAATCTTTACTTTACTGGCAGCTACGCAGAATCGTTCTCCGAGGCGGGTGCGGCGCTGGAACTTGATCCGCAATTTCATCTGGCTCTTTTATGGCGGGGGCTTTCCATGATCGCTCGCGGGGTTCCCGGTATCGTCGCAGGCAAGCTCGAAGAGGCGCGCAAGACGGTGAAGGTTCCCTTTGTAACCGCCACACTGGGAAGGGCTTATGCGGCGGCCGGCAAGATGGACAAAGCGCGCGCGCTTTTACTCGAGTTGACCAAGACCGCGGAAACGCAGCATGTTTCGGCCATCGTGTTCGCGCAGCTTCATGCCGCCCTCGGAGACAAGCCACAAGCCCTCGATGCCCTGGAACGTGCCTATGAGACGCGCTCGAAGATGTTGTTATGGACCGGGCGGGACCCGGTCTTTCGCCCCCTGCACGGAAATTCGAAGTTTGCAGCATTGCTACAGCAGATGAACCTGCCAATCATTTCCTAGGGCCCGACTATACGCGCTCGTGGGCCACCCCCTGCGGTTGTAAACCCAATCGTCACACCCGTGCCTGTTCCGGATCAGAAGCTCATCGATCGATTCGAAGCCGCGCCGCAACTCGTTCCACTGCGCCGGTGGCAGCTGAACGACCTCCCGCAAAACACGCGTTGAACCAGCCCATGGAGAAACACGCCCGAAAAGAGTGCGCGGACGGGGAAGGTGGGACGGTGGCACAGGAGCAATTCTTCCAGGCAATGGGCGCGCAGCGGAAAACTCTACCGCGGGGTGGTGATTCTCCCTGGGCCGCGGACGACAGTTGGCGAACACGATCACCGGATGAAAGGAAAATACAGTAATGGAGAGCTCGCCAGGCTAAGCCCTCGTGTCCCTCTCCCACGTTTCCAACCGTTGCCGCAACTCGGTCTCTATCGGGCGATGGGAGCCAGACAGATTTCGCGTCTCACCGGGGTCGGTCCGCAGGTCGTACAACTCGTGGGCCTCGTGCCGATGCACGATCAGCTTCCAATCTTTTGTCCGCACCATCTTGCTCGAAAAATCTTCCTGCGTCTCGGCGAATACCGCCTCCCGGACCTCGCTCGCCTGCCCTCGCAAAACGGGAGCTAGGCTCCGGCCCTGAACCCGCCGAGGCACCGGCAGCCCGGCGAACTCGAAAATCGTCGGTAGCACATCCACTTCTTCCACCAAGGCCCGATGCGAGCCCCGCGGTCCGAAAAAGCCGGGAGCCCAAATCACCATCGGCACTCTCGTTAACGCATCGGTCAACCCGGTCGGTGACTTGTCCACCAACCCAAACTCGCCTCCGTAGTCCCCGTGGTCGGATTGGTAAATCAACACCGTGTTCCGCGCCGTGCCTCGCCGCTCCACCGCGTTCACAATCTCCCCTACAAACGAATCGATCATCTCCACCGATGCGTAAACCCGCGCTTGGATCGTCTGCACTTCGCTCCGGGAAAGTCCGCTCAACACCCGCTTCCGCGCCGCGCGCTGAAACTCTTCTCCGCGCGTCGCCAGGCCAGCGGCAAAGCTCTCTGGCAGCGGAATCCGCGCCGGATCATACTTCCGAGCAAAGCGCTCCAACGGCTGCACCAGCCCATGCGGCTGATGAAAGCTCACGTGGATAAATTGCGGATGCGCCGCCCGCTCCATCATCCGCAACGCCGCCCGTAAGCAGCGGACGTCACGGTGCCTCTCTTCCGGACCGCTGAAGATCGCCGAGCGCTTTGCCCGGTCCAACCCGCTCAACTCCGGCGTCTGCTTCGGCCGCGCCCCGGGCGTCAGGGTAAACTCGTCAAACGGGCGAATCAGATCCTGCTCCAACATACCCGCGCCGCCGACGAAATAGCCGGCTCCTTGCAGCAGTTCGGAAAACAGAATCTCGTCCGCCGGCAGTCGCGCCTCGTTGCTGCCGACCCGGTGCGCATGCGGATACCGGCCCGTGAACATGCTCGTACGGGATGGCACGCACACCGGAAACTGGCAGAACGCGTTCGGAAACACCGCGCCTTCCTTCGCCAGCCGGTCCAAATGTGGCGTGCGCACGGCCGCATTGCCGTTACAGGAAAGCTGGTCCGCTCGCTGCTGGTCGGCGGTGATGTAGATGATGTCCGGCCTCGTCGAAGCCCCCGCCGCTCGCCCCTGCGGCAACGCGAATGCACCCAGAAAATTGCGCCGCGTCAAGTGCGTCATGGCTGTCATCGTACCCCGCCGCCATCCCGAAAACATTGCAATCTCGTTGCAATTGAGCTTTTTTTGATAGGGGCAAATTTTCACGGCATTTTCACGATACGCGTGTAAAGTAGGATCTTGCGGAGCGTCCTAATCTTTCTTGGCCTCCTCTGCTGCGGGCTTCACGCGGCAGAGAACGATTTTCATTTCTCCATTGTGGGGGACCGCACCGGCGCTCCCGAACCCCAGATCTACGGCCGAGTCTTGCGTGAAGTCGCCCTCTTCCACCCCGATTTTGTCCTGACCGTCGGCGACGCCATTCCCGGCAATCATGACGAAAAATTAGAAAGGGAGTGGAAAGAGTTCCACGACCTCTGGGCCGAATACTCCTCTCTAAAGGTCTACCACTCTCCCGGTAACCACGACATCTGGAACGAACTTTCGCGCCAAGCTTTTATCCGCCACACCGGCTTCGACACCCACTACTCCTTCAAGCACGGCAACGCCCTTTTCGTCATCACCGACACCGGACGCCATGACGAACTGCCAGCTTCCGAACTCGACTACCTCGAAGAGCAGCTCAAGGCCAACCCCGACGCCGCGCCGAAAGTCCTCATCTTTCACAAGCCCTTCTGGATTGAGCGCTTTGCCGCCGGCGACACCACGTTTCGCCTCCATGCCTTAGCCAAGAAGTATGGCGTCGCCGCCGTCCTCAGCGGCCACGGCCATCGCTTCGTCCACATGGTCCGCGACGGCGTCGAATACATGGAAGTCGGCAGCTCCGGGGGAAGCATGCGCGGCAAGCTCATCCGCGGCGACGGCTTCAAGGACGGCTGCTTTTATTCCCACATCTGGGCCAAAGTCAAAGGCCCCAAAATCTACTTCACCGTCCGGGAAATCGATGGCCTGTTCGGCCACGGCCGCATGTTTGACGCCTCCCAGTGGGACGAAAACGGCCCCAAATTTCCCGCCGACGACCCCGCGTTGGCCAAGAAACCCGGCACCTAACCCGACCTCGTCCTCCCGACCCCAATCCAAGGAGCTACCATGCACCGTCTTCTCCTCGCCCTCTTGGCCTGCGCCCTGATTTCCAGCGCCCAGTCCAATCGCAGCAGCATCGGCGGCCGCGTGCAAGATTCCACCGGCCTGCCCGTCGGCGGCGCGAAGATTCGCCTCCAGGCCGACGCCATTGGCCTAGTCCGCGCCAGCGCGACCAACGAACAGGGCGTTTTCCTGGTCGGAGCCCTCCCGCCGGCCACCTACCGCATCTTCGTCGAGCACCCCGGCTTCCAGCAGTACGAACGCACCGCCATCGAAATCTTCTCCGACGACCGCGTCTCCCTCTCCATCGCCCTCTCCCTCGGGGAACTCTCCCAAACCGTCCGCGTGGAAGCCGCCAGTCCGCTGGTGGACACCACCTCCGGCGACACCGTCCGCGAAATCACCGGCGCCCAGTTACAGAATATGTCCCTGGCCGGCCGATACTCGTATATGATGCTGGGCCTGCTGCCCGGCGTCGCCGCCCGCGGCGGTGCCTTCCTCAGCGACTTCCGCTCCACCAGCGTCAGCATGGGTGGCCTGCAGATCAACGGGCAACGGAAAGAGACGAACTTCATCAGCATCGACGGCGTGAGCAACACCCAACTCCGCAGCGGCGTCTCCATGAACCAACGCGTCGGCGTCGACTTCGTCGAAGAGGTCAAGGTCCTCACCACCCATTACTCCCCCGAACTCGGGCGCAGCAGCGGCACCCACATTAACTTCGTCACCCGCCGCGGCACCCGGGAATGGCATGGCTCGGCCTACGAAATCCTCGCCAACAACGCCTTGAACGCCCGCGCCTTTCTCACCGGCACCAAAAACGTCCTTCGCTACCACAATCCCGGCTGGACCCTGGGCGGCCCGGTTCTGGTACCCGGCGGCTGGAACAAGTCCCGGTCCAAGCTCTTCTTCTTCGCCGGCCAGGAGTTCCGCCGTCTGAATGGCTTCAACGAACAGACCGCCGTCGTTCCCACCCTCGCCGAACGCGCGCTCAACTTTCAGGCGAGCGCCCAGCGGCCCGTCGACCCGCTCAACTCGAATCAACCCTTCCCCGGTAACATCATCCCGGAATCCCGCCGCAGCCCGTTCGGCGCCGCGCTGCTAAAGCTGTATCCCCCACCGAACTTCGCCGGCCCCGGCGGCAACTTTGTCAGCTCGCGCAAGCAGCCCATCCAGTCCGACGACCTCATCGTCCGCCTCGACTACAACATCTCGCCCCGTTGGCAGCTCTCCGGCCGAGTCATGCGCAGCGTCCAGCAGGTCACCAGCCCCTACTCCGACACGAGCAACCGCGTGCCCCTCTTTGATATCACCACCGCGGAAACCGGTTACAACGCCGGCGGCTCCCTCGTCACCACCATCAACGCCACCACCACCAACGAAGCCGTCATCGGATTTGCCTCCCGCCGCGAAAATTATGAACCGCTCGGCTCCGGATACACCCGCGCCGCTTATGGCCTCACCATTCCGGAGGTCTACCCCGGCAACCGTCTCGACCGCATCCCGACCATTAACATCAGCGGCTTCACCACCCTCAGCGGCTCCCTCCACCCCACTTACTTTTACACCCCGTCCTGGATCTTCCGCGATAACTTCTCCAAGGTCGCCCGCACTCATGCCTTGAAGGCCGGCTTCTACTACGAGCGCATGGCGATGAATGACATCACCCGCGCCAACGACAACGGATCGTTCACCTTTGGGGCCTCCGCCCAAAACCCCTTGAGCTCCCGCAGCCCGCTCGCCAACGCCATGCTCGGCATATTCGATAGCTATGCCGAAGACTCCGCTTCTTTCTTAGCTCCGTACCGCGCCACCGTCCTCGAATTCTACGTCCAGGACACCTGGCGCATCCGTCCTCGCTTCTCGCTCGAATACGGCGTCCGCTACGCCATCATTCCCCCCTGGCGCAGCGAGACCAACACCCTATCTGCCTTCTTCCCCTCCGCCTGGGATCCCGCCAAGGCGCCGCGAGTCTCGGTCACCGGAGCCATTGAACCCAACACCGGAGATGTTTTCAATGGCATCACCATCCCCGGCTCGAAGCTTCCCGCCGAAGCCGACCCCGCCGCTTCGGCTACGGTCCGCGGCAAGCCCCAGAGCTTTTTCCCCACCGACTATAAGAACATCCAGCCCCGCCTCAGCTTCGCCTGGTCTTTGGACTCGGCCGGCAAGACGGCCATTCGCGGCGGCGGCGGCGTCTTCCGCGGTTTCGCCGGACTGCGCGACAGCGGCTTCCAACTGGCCTCCAACCCGCCATTCCTCCGTCAGGCCTCCATCAACAACGGCCTGGCCGCCAACCCCGCCTCTGGCGTGCTGGCCACCACGCAGTTCCCCATCAACATCACCGCGTTTCCTGACCGCTTTCCGCTTCCTTTAGTTGTCAATTACAGCCTTGGCATCCAGCGCCAGTTGCCGGGCTCCACGCTCCTCGACATCAGTTACATTGGCGGAACGGGCAACCAGATTTTGCGCAGCCGCCCGCTGAATTTCCTGTTGCCAGCGGCGCAGGCGGCCAACCAGGGCCGGGATTTGCGGGCGTTGTTTCCTTACCGCGGCTTGGGGAACTTGAATCTGGTCGAACCGGCCGCCAACTCTCTCTATTCCTCTCTGCAAGTGATGTTACGCCGCCGCATGCACCGTTCGTTCAGTTACAGCGTGGCTTACACCTTGGCGAAGAACATTGGTTACACCTATCAGGGCTTGGCCGCCGCCCCGCAGGATCCCACCAACTATGCGGCGGAGCGGTCGGAGATTCAGGAGTCTCGCCGTCATTATGCGGTCGTGAACGGGAGCTATGATTTGCCATTTTTTCCGGCGCAGCGAGGCGTGGCGGGCCGTCTTCTGGGCGGCTGGCAGGTTTCCGCGGCGGCGACGATGGGAACGGGACGGCTGTACACGGCCGCGTTGACCAGCGCCACCCGGCAGATTGCCACCCGTCCCGACGTCGTGCGGAATTCCGCGCTGCCTTCTTCCGACCGTGGTCCGTTCCGTTGGTTTGACACGACGGCGTTTGCCCGGCCGGCGGCATTTACGTTTGGAAACGCGGGGAACAACACGATCCGCGGGCCTGGGGTGAGCACGGTGGATGCGTTTGTGGTGAAGAATTTCCGCTTGGTCGAGCGGGTCAACCTCCAGTATCGTGCCGAGATCTTTAATCTCTTGAACCACCCGATTTACACCGAGTTGAGCACGACGCTGGGAGCCTCTAACTTCGGCCAGGTGACCGGCGCCGCTTCCGCCCGGGTGATGCAAATGGGGTTGAAGCTGGTCTTTTAGGGCCGACCACCGCGGATCAGGGCCGACCACCGCGGATCGAGCTGGCACGCCGCACGGGATCGGCCGGAGGGAGGGGGTGGTGTTTTGGGGCTGGCGCTATGGGCATCGGCATCGGCGTCTACCCAATGGCTCTCGGTGCAACGAACGACCTTCTCCACCCCGCCCACGAAAAGGGCATCGTCCACCGCGACATCAAACCCGCCAACCTGATGGCCACTCCACAAGGCAAAGTCAAGATCATGGACTTCGGCCTCGCCCAAATCAACGACTCCACCCGCATCAACAAAACCGGCTCTCCCTCGCCCCCCCCACATACATGTCCCCCGAACAGGTCCAGGGCGAAACCGTCGACAAACGCACCGACATGCGTCACCCTCCACAAGAAAGGCCGCTTCGGCTCGCCCGTCACCCATTGAACAGACAGGGGACATCATCCTTCCCAAGGATTGAAGATCGTAACTCCGATGCTCTCAAAGTCTTTCGCGTTGCGAGTAACCAAGGTCAAGCCGTGCTCCAATGCGGTGGCGGCAATCAATCCATCTGCCATGCCAAGCGGCCTCCCCATCTGTTGACGTTCTCCACTCATTATGCCCCATCGTTCGGCAATAGCCTGAGTGACGGGCAGTATCCGGTCGGCGAACATTGGAATAAGCTCAACTTCGAGCCATTCCTGAATCTGCACCCGGCGTTTGCCCTCAGGGTGGGTACTTAAATCCTTACGCAATTCGCCTATGGTGATTGCGCTTAGATAGAGCGATTCATCATCTTGCGAACGCATCTAAGCATCAACACGCTCATCGGCGCGAAGACGGATAGCCTCGGAAGGAACGTTGGTGTCAAGAAGATATCCCGTCACAGGACAACATCACGCCCGGGCGATGGGTCACGGGTTAGGTCTAACTCTTCCGCCAGCCCCCGCATCTTGCCACAGACATCTGCAAATGTCCGCTTTCCGGTAGTGTTCGTCTTCTTCGGCTGGAACTCCTGCAACGCACGAAAGATAACCTCTTCCGTGCTGTCAAAACCGCTCGCGCGGAGCCGCTGATGGATCAATGCCTCGACTTCCGGCCTCGTGATTTCAATGTTCATGGCGGATTCCCCCCTGATCTTTCCACAGTAGCGGATACAGGGCCACATGTCACGAAGTGCCAGGTCACCATCTTCGTCTCTCCCGTTTGTCTCCCCCGTGAACGGAGAGCTCCCGTCCAGCCCGGCGTACCGCCACGATGGAACCCGGGCACCGGCCAAATCATCGAGACGCCGGAGACTACAATTCGCTGGATTAAGGTCGGTCCTCGCCGACCAACCGTCTTGACTCAGGGAGGTAGCGTCACGCCAATATGGGATGCTTGCCCCCGCAACTTCTCCATCATCAACTCGGGCTTCCGATCAAATAGAACACCAAGAAATCGCGAAGGGGACACAACCTCGATCTCCCAAGGCCCCAGAGCCACCAACGGAAAGTGCCTCAAGTTCTACGTAACGATCAAATCGGACCACGAATGAACCGCCGCCGCCAACGCATGCCGGTCTCCCGGGTCATTCGCCATCAGTTCGATCTTCGACTCAAAGCCTTCCACCCACGCCTCTGGAAAATGTCTCCGCAACTCTGTTTCGCGCCGCTCAGCCTTAACCACCGGCATTCCCCATTTCTGTACCAAGTTTCGAGTTACCTCGGCCATAATCGTTTCCGACCACTTGGGCAAGTAAAGACTCGGGAACTCCGCCACGCGAAGCTAATGTATCCGCCAACGGCATCGGGATCAGTACACACGCGTCGAGGACGACGCGCCGTCCGCCCCTCATTCGTCCTGGCCACCCTCCGGGATCCCGCCGCGATCATACAGTCCGGACTCAAAGGCCTCCTTCGCAATCCGATCAAGTGCCTCGTGCCGCTCCACATCCCGGCGCTTCTGGTATGCCGTTAAATCCTGCAAATAGATTCGCCGATGGCTTCCTGCCCGATGGCACCGTATCTCACCAGAATCAACTAACTTGATCAGGTACGGCCTCGAAACACCAAGCAAGTCAGCCGCCCGCTGGGTCGTCAACTGCTGATTCTCCGGCACCAACACAATAGCCCGGCCAAGCTGCATGTTCCTGGCGATATCCCTCAAAAGTCGAAATACAGTCCCCCGGAAGCTCCATCCGCTTACCATCGGTGCCCACCAATGCGGGGGAACCAAGTCGAAGCATCCGGTTCAACTCGCGAATCTGGCTATCGTCTGTTTCTGGTCGAGCAATCGGCTCCATTGGCACCGCTGACTCCTGACGACATCGTAGCACGCAGTCGAATCAATTGAAGCCTATTCGAATTAAACGAAGCGCAACAAACCACGCCCGCCACCTCCGATGCCAGTAGAAACGGAGTGAATCCTAGGCGAAGCCCCGCTGAAATCCAGCTCCTCTCTGCATCAATTGCCCCGCGCCTCAATGGCAACTCACCATCCGCGCCGCGCGGTCAGCCTCAACCCATTCCAAACGTTGCAACCCAGGAAGGTCAGAAATTCTTAAGCCGCATCTTCCACCGTCACCACCAACCGCTTCCCCAGCACCGAAAACGCCGCCTCTAACTGGTCCATGCGGGTCGCCCGATCAAACCGAAACAAGCGGTCCACATTCGGGGGCGGTATTCCCAACATCCTCGCCAAATCAACCTTCCGCAGATTCGCGCCCCGACAATGTTGGTAAAGCGAAAGTTTCGCATCGTGGATCGCCGACAAGCCAATCCATCGATACCCGGATCCGTCGACCATACTCGCCGAAGGGATTGCCTTGTTATGCTCAATTCGGTACGCAAGGGCCATCGCCAGCGCATCCCGAGCCATAGTCAGCGCCTCGTCGAGCGTTTCACCCTGCGTCACCGCCTCCGGAAAATCCGGGAAGGTCACAACGAACCCACCCTCGGGGTTGTCATCGTCGAAATATGCTGGATATTGCATTGGCGTATTCCTACTCCTTACTTTTGAACGATGATTTGGGGTGATCAAGCCCCAAAGTATTGAGGATGCTGCGCAGTGTCTTTTCCTTTATCTCGGTATTCCAATGGCGCGGAAGTTGCGACCGACAGGATCACCACGCGCTCTTCAGTCGGACTTCTCGCTCTTCTGACCGCCAAGCCGCATATCCCAGCGCCTGCGAGATGTCCTCTTGTTTGAGGTAAGGGTAAAGTTTCAGGATCACTTCTTGGAGGTGCCCTTTCGACAGAAGTCCAACGATGGTTCCAACCTTCACCCGGGTGCCTCGAATGCAGGGCTTTCCACCCATCACATCAGGGGAGACTTCGATTCGGTCAAGATTCATAGCGGTCCTGCTTCGGGTTCCAATTTACCAAGGTCGAGCCAACTCTTCAACGCGAGCGAGCCACAGGCCTCGGAAAGGCGCTGCCCGCAACCGCAAAGTCAGGGGATTGAACAAAGAAGCCCTTCCCTCGGCACTCAACGCCTCATGATACCAAGCACGACTATTCGCGATCCAAGGGATCCTGTCACGCTGAAATTCCGCACGGAACCGCCGAGTTTTGAGGATTGCACGGGGCGATTGGCTCGGACCAAGACATCTACATGGGCGGGTTGGGCAGCCTGGGACCGGTTCGCACCTGGGTCACTTTCCTTTGACGAGGCGATCCTGCTTATGCCAATATAGGCATGGACCAGCGCAGGAAGAAACTCACGTGGCTCGCCGATTCCCGATCCACCGTGAAGTCGTTTCCAACTGGCGTCCAAGATGACATCGGGTTTGCGCTGTACGTCGCGCAGTTGGGAGAAATGAACGCCAAAGCCAAACCGCTGCATGGTCTCGGTGGCGGTGTGATGGAAATCGCAGCGAGTGACGAAAGCGGGACCTACCGGGCGGTCTACACCGTCTCCATCGGGGTGTCATCTATGGGATCCACGCCTTTCAGAAGAAGTCCAAGGCTGGTATCGCGACGCCACAATCCGAGATAGAGTTGGTACGCCAACGGCTGAAACAATTGCGCAGTGAGGTAAAGACATGCTGAAAACAAAAGCTCTTGAGCAAGAACCCAGTTCGGGAAACGTCTTCGCGGACCTCGGCCTGCCCGACGCCGGCGAACACCTGATCAAGGCCGGCTTGGTCGTTAAGATTCACCAGACCATCCGGCAACGGAAGTTGACCCAAGCGACCGCGGCTGATCTCATGGGCATCGATCAACCCAAGGTGTCCGCTATGCTGGCAGGCCAGTTCCGCGGCTACTCGGTCGAACGGCTGATGCGATTCCTCGTCGCACTCGGGCACGATGTAGAGATTGTCGTGAAGCCGAGAAAACGCGGTTCTGCCGAACTTCGCGTCGCGTAAGTGTTGTGAAATCGATTCGGCAAACTCCGCACCGTCAATTTCTTTTACAGTTCCCTCGTATTCCCACTTCCAGCGCAGGTTGTGCTCCACGCGCTTCGCGGCTCCGTGTCGGGGCCAAGCGCAAGCTCGGTGCTCCATTGGCGCGGAAGCTGCCAACGACGATCCCCGAAAAAGGCCCAGCATTTCGATGCCAGCCAACGCTTCAACTCTCTCGCGGTCATGCCGTAACAAGTTCCGATCGGATAAGCACAGGCAAGCAAAATCTCCTCGCCGTTCCATCTCGAGCTCACCGAAGTACCATCGCAGCGCTACCTCGAAGCCCGATTCCATCTGGCTTGCCGGGCGGAAAATCTGGAAATCAGCGGGAACCCAATGTCACCAAATTCGCGTGAACTCAGCCGCGCTCATATCGATATCCCTCAAAATCCCCCGCAAAGCGCACAGGCCGAAGCTAGTCCGTTGTGCGCGTGTTCCTCAAAACTACCAATCTTCAGAATCTCGCTGCCGTGAACCGGCACCGTGGTCCTAGCCGATTGTTTCTCCATAACATGGTGACTGCCCCGGATTCGCGCTACGGCGAAACCCTGTGCCTGGAGAAACCGCACCATCTCCATCCCAGAAGGACGGGGCAGTCTAGGCACGAACTAAGTCTTCCAACTCGATATCGATCTGACGCAGGGAACTCGGAGGATTCAAACGCGCCATCGCATCATCCAGCCCGAACGCCTCAATGTACGCCGCCAGCGCTAATTTCAAATCAGCGACGGCCCACTCTTCGGTCTTGCCCTCTCCGTAGGCCGGAATGTCCGGGACCCGCGCCGTAAATCCACCCAATTCCAAATCAGGAATCAGTTCCACCGTCAGTGGTCTCATATCCTGATGCTACCCCGTTCCGAATGCAAACGCTCCCGGCACGCCCGGTCTCCGAACGCTCCCATGAACTCACCGTCCGCGGCAACGAAGGGGTTGCCGTTCGCGCGAAGTACGACCCGACCATCGGCATCCATTATTGTGTTGCATCTGCTGGAAGGCGGCTCTCCCCTCTGCCGGGCGGACGGACCCTTAAAGTTTGAACATGACCAAGATCGGCGTTTGGATTACCGACAATCAGGAGCAACAAAACGAATCGAAGGTCTATAAAGGTGAGAACGAAGCGCCGATTGCCACACCTAAAGCGCACAGGCCGCGCAGGCACGGCCCCAACGGGCGAGGAACTCGCCCATCCTGCCGGGACGAAGCGAGTCCGTTGTGCGCGTGTTCCTAAAATGCGAAACCAAATCGCCCCGCGACACCCCCCTCCAACTTTCCCAACGCGACACAAAATCCCAACCGCGGGCTCTCCCCACCTTCGTCCGACCCGGCATTCCGCCGACACTTGTGGATTGACGGCAAATCGCGTAACAAGGCATCTTAGTCATATGAAGACCACCGTCTCCTCGAAAGGCCAAATCGTTCTACCTGCGGAATTCCGCCGGATAGACGAGGTCGAGCAGGGCCAGGAGTTTGATGTCGAGCGTCTCGACCGAGGCGATTACCGCCTCGTCCGCCGGGCGACACCCCAGAACCACGGCGCCATCGACTGGCTACTCGCCTGTCCCCAAAAGGACTTTTTCGTGGCCATCGACTCTGAATCGACCGACACCCTACGAAGTACCTGGTAGACGCTAACGTTCTCAGCGAACCGACAAAACCGTCTCCCGAACCGCTCGTCTTGGCTTGGCTTCGCGCCCACCAAAGCGCACAGGCCGCACAGGCACGGCTCGAGCGCGCGAGGAACTCGCCCATCCTGCCGGGCCGAAGCGACTCCCTTGTGCGCGTGTTCCTTAAAAACTCGGTGCAATTTCAGATGAGCCACAAGTGATGTCAATCGTCCCAGGTCTCGTGGCTCCCGAGCAACGGCCTTCGTCGATGTGGGCGATCGAAATCCTAACCCTAATGCCAGTTCATCGGATCCTCAAACTGCGCTCCGTAAAAGGAGCAGAACCAATCGTCTTAGGTGCTCGGCTCGGCGCCTGGCTCAACCGGATACACCCACTTTCTCACCCGTAGCGCCCTTCATTTTCGGAATGATCGCGCTAGTCGTTAGGGCAGCGCTACTTCGGTACCTCAACTACATCTGAGGACCATCAGTATCAATCCTCATTTCCTGATAATTCCCTACGCCCACGGATACGATCGAAACGGCAGGACCGGCAACCGTCGCCTCCAAAGTCGTACGCCGCCAACAAAACTCTGTCTTGCCTTTCTCTCCCGCTCCCTTGGGTCACTTTGGCTGCCCGAAATCCAGTCTCCTTCCACCAGCACCACCTCTAACCCACGGTCACGGTCCGAGCCATGTCCATCAGTCGCTCTCCTCACGGCACCAACCAGTTCCCGAGGACCGTCCAGGTGCTCGGCGTCCCCACCAGCGGTTTAGCCGCCGTCCACACGCCCCGGGGACCTGAAAACCCGCTCTTGAAACTCATGTTCAGGTTCAGCGTCAGCCGCTGGCCGCTCTTTGTGACGCTTGAGCCCGCCGCGCTGATCTTGCACTGGCTGTTCTCTATCGTATTGGAGCCACTCAACGCAATCAGCGTCGCCTGCGCGCCATCTCCATTATCCGGATAGAGAAACAAGAGATTCGCCGGTGCGTAGTAAGCCACGTAGCAAGCCCGGCCTGCGTCCACCGCCGTGTTCATCAGCGCCCACACCGTCTCCAGGTTGTTGGCGTTGGTCTGGTCGTCAAACGTGTAGCTGATCACGGCATCCGAACTCATGCCCGTTGCCGGGCTCATCCCACCCGACAGCGGATAGGTGACCGGCGCCCCAGGCACCGTCCAGGCCCCTTGCGTGAACCAGCCGGAGTTCCCTCCGCTGTCGTCCCGAGCCGCCAGATAGATCACCCGGTTACCCGCAAATGCCGACTTGAACTCAATGTTCAGCCGTAAAGTCAACGTGTTGCCCGACGTCGTCGCCGAGGACCCGGCCGACCGGATCGTGCATTGGCTGTTCGACACTGACCCGCTCCCTCCCAAAGTCAACGGCGACAGACCGATATCCGGACCTCCATCGTCGACCAGGAAGAGCGTCTGATAGGGTTGCGAGTAGGCAAGGTAGCAGGCCTGTCCCCCATCTAGAGCCCGGTTGATCAGCACGTTCACCACACTCAGCCGGGCGAAACCCGCGGGATGGGTGAAGACGAACGTGAACGTGTTACTGGCCCCGCTACCCGCGATCGGTCCGGTGGTGATGACCGTCGGGCCGCTCTGCGTCACGGTAACCGTTTCCGTCCCAACCGTGATGACACCCGAACGCGAACCCGCGCCCGTGTTGGCCTGCACCGTGTACGTTACCGTGCCGTTTCCCGTACCACTGGCCCCGCCCGTGATCGTTATCCAACTCACGGAGCTTGTCGCCGTCCACCCCAATCCGCCGGTCGCCGTCACCGCGATCGTCCGTCCGCCGCCACCGCCCATCGGCGCCGCATCGGTGGTCTTCGAGAGAGCGAACGTCACCACCCCCGCCTGATTCACCGTAAAGTCTTGGCCCGCCACCTTCAGCAAACCACTTCGCGCTGTCGTACTGGTAGTGGCGTCCACCGTATAGGCCACATTTCC
>Ga0114966_10000649_pt1 | contig 33343 bp, 49 predicted proteins | sample M_130207_XF_Meta_FD_87029 | JGI IMG/M metagenome (GOLD analysis project Ga0114966, IMG submission 87029) | Freshwater microbial communities from Lake Montjoie, Canada to study carbon cycling - M_130207_XF_MetaG | ecosystem: Environmental > Aquatic > Freshwater > Lake | place: Lake Montjoie... | reverse complement strand
TACTGCATAACATACACCAAATTAAAACTAAATAGGCTCGTATTTACCCCCATCTAAAGCCCTTAAGACTTGGTTTCTTAGGGGTTTTTTTGTTGTGTAACTTACATGCACCCAGTCCGGATTTGTGGCCGTTCCATGTTCCCAGATAAGTTGATCAAACTTTAGATGCCCTTTTATATAATTAAAAATATCAGAATTTGTTATATCGTGGCTATGGCCATCCATATCAATGTCAATGGCTTCCCCTCTAGAATGCTGGCTATTTTTTGCGGCGCCTTTAATTAAATTACAAAGTTCTACCGAGCGGAACCCACTACTAATATAAATAGGCACGCGGAAGTTATTGCGTATTGGCTCGAAGATATGTTCGGCTAATTGTTTAAGATTCTCAATTTGCTCGGCATTGGGCATATTGGTAATGCCGGCACGCTTTGCGCTATCGGATCTAATAAGTTCGCCTAATGTAAGATGTTCACTAATGACCATACGTAACGCTTTAAAATTATAAACCCTACTATTGCAATTATAAGCCACCAAAAACGGCGTTCGGCTTGTTGCTTGTACTTATGTTCGGTGTTGTATAAAACCTTGTAATATCGCACGCTATCAAGCAATATGCCTACTTTACGCACGTCCACTATGTAACCGGTTTGAATTTTAACTATGTCCCTAGTTTTATAGATGGTTTTACCTTGTTCGGTTAAGGTTATAACATTATTGATAGTATCACGCTTGTAGTTAGTAATAGTATCGGTTGTTACTAAAGTATCTAAATTAGTAACAAAAGCAGTATCGTTGGCGCAAGGGCGTGTCTTTTCAAGTTCCCTAAAGATGCGCTCGCTTGCGTCTGGGTTGGCTAAAATAAGCCTTTGTGCTTTTTGTAATGGATTGCATGCCGTAAGCAATAAAAGTAAAATAAGGCTAATTCTTGCCATAACGTATATCGTGTGGGTTAAGCCAGTTAACAATAATTGGTAGTATTGCAATAGCGCCGGCGCTTATAACTTCGTTTAAAGTAATGGCAAAAATATCGCCTTTACTTATAACCATTGTAAGCACTGCGGTTATAAAAACTTTAATATAACTTCCGTAAATTGTGTTAAGGAACTTCATTGCGTTTTACTTTTTTAGTTGCATTGTAGTAGTAGCGTATTGCCATAATACCAGAAACTATTGCCACCAAACCAGCTACCATTGTTATTAATGGTTGCACTTGCGTAATGGTTAAAGTTGCGGCGGTCATGCTTACGCCGGTATTTATTAACGCATTGCTAGAATCTTGAGTCATTATCTATTATTGTAAGCATTTATGTAATCAAGATCCACATCGTACCCAAAAGAATGGTAACCCATAGGCTCCGGCCAAACTTTGTATTTGCTAAAATTCTTGGCTTCGGTATCCGGCCAAATAATATCTAAGCTATACGCCGTTGGATTAGCTTCGTTTAAAAAGCCCAATTCAATAGCAATAGTTCCTTCCGGCATTGTATCTTTTAAAGTTGCCCATTCGCTAGGCTTCATTTCGTATTTTCTAAATTGCATATATTATAAAGTTGTAAGGGTTGCTAATTCGGCATTGGTTAAACGTGTTTTGAATACTAAGGCTTGATTTATTGGAAAATCAAAAGGGTTTGTACTTGTAGTTCCCGCATCACTTGCTAGCCTAGTTAATGAAGCCGGAACTATTCCGCTTGTATCACTACCAGCTTGAACACCATTTACATAAAGCATAAAATCATTTGCTTTATATGCTATCGCGCATTTATACATTGTACCTACCGAAATAGTGCTTGTAATAGTAGCTACATCAACTCCCACACTTGTAACCAAAGCAGTTAAAGTATTTGAAGCTGTTACACCTATTGAAACTCTATTTAAAATTGTGCCATCGTTTAAGCTAAAAATATCAACGTTTTCAAATTGTCTATTGAATGAAAAGTCTAAAAATAAAGTTCCTTCGGTTTGTCCTAGTAAACTTGTAATAGTACTTTTTGCAAATAAATCTTGGTTCCTAGTCACAGTCGCCGCGGTTGTTGGGATATAACTTGTAGCGTACGCGCCGGCTTCTACTTGCGCACCCCAAAGGTATAAGCTAGAAGTTCCGTCGCCAGTGTAATTTGCAGAAGAAGCTGTATCTGTACTTCTTAAGAAAAAAGTAATTGCTCTAGTAATTGTTGCGGTAGCAGTTGCAACCGCACTGCAACGATACCAACCATTGCCATAGTTTTCAATTTTACCAACAATTTGTGCAGCTGAATTTGTAACTACTCCGGTTTGTAAATTAAAATTAGATACATAAGTACTACCAAAAGCACTGCCATGTGTAGCTATTGCAAATCTTCTAGTTCCGCTTCCTTGTTTTACAAAACAACTAAAAGTATATGTTGTACCAGATACAAAAGCTAAATCCTTTGCAACAGAATGAATACCACTAGTATTATCTTCAATTAAAGCATCTGCATTTGTATAACTATCAGGGCTAACTGCAACATTTCCACTAACACTTGAAGTATTTTTAACCCATGCCGAATTATCAAACATTTGGCTATAAGTTTCTAAATTAGTCCTTGTCGGCTCCATTAATAATTGAGGGCATGTGCTACCAAAATAGTCTAAACGTGGTAGGTTTGTAACCGGCCCTTCGGTAACCGCCGCGGTTGTTGTATCAATATAATTTGTAGCGAAGTCGCCGGTTTGTGCTTGCGCGCGCCAAATAAAAATTGAGTTTGTAGTTGTTGAGGCTTCGTTTACCGCCGCAGATAAAGAATCAACAAGTTGGATTACAGCAGAAGTATTTGCAGTAGCACTAGTACTAGTAACTTGACAACGATACCAACCTCCACCAATACTAGTCATAATTGCAGAAAGACCACTACCTAGTTGAAAAGTCCCAGTAGTTAAATCAAAGTTTACCGAAGCACTAGCCGAAGTTCTTATTTGAAAAAATGAATGTGTATTTGCCTTAGCATAAATAGAAAATGTTTTTATATCACTTGAACTAGTAAAAGGCGATTGAGAAATTGTTTTAGTATTTGAAGTTGAAGAACTACCAGCTAAAGAAAACGCAGTTGTACCACCATTAGGATCAGTTATCCCAGTAGCTATTGTCGTGTTTCCTTTTGTCCAACTCGCATTGCTAAAAACGTTTGATTGCAAGGCTAAGTTAGTAATACACCTTTCAATAATACCAGCGCTATTTAATCTAGTTGCGGTGTCGCCAGTTCTTGTAAAGGACATATCGCCCGTTCCGTCGGTTGGCTTTGCACTATATAAGGTGCCTACTTTGTATCCACTAGGGATAGTTATAATTGAAGCATTGTCGTAAAAAGATGCCATAGTTTATTTTTTTAATTATATTTTAAAAATCTTATTTTATTAGTAAAGCAAGTAAATCCTTCAACTATGCCACTGGCAGCAATTACTCTTGTACTAAAGCTATTTGCCTCGGTTACGCTTATAAAACCTTGCTCGGCTAAAGTTTGCATCCAAGTTCCATTTAAACTTAAACCCATAACACGCACTAAGGCTTGCTCCCAAGTTCCGTTAACTACATCGGTTGCACCCATAAATCTTGCAAGCGCTTCAATCCAAGTTCCGTTAACCGGATTCATTACCCCGTTAGCCTCACATATTGCTTGCAGCCAACTACTTTGCGTAGCGGTTACGCCGTTAAGGTTTGCAAAGTCTTGTAAATATATTCCCATTGTTTATTAATTTAAAGGCATATCGCACGCGTCAAAGTCCGATATTGTGTTCATGTTAAAAGTTAATTCTACGCCACTTAAATAATCTTCAAACTTATCTAGTACAAAGTTATAAGAAATATTATCTTCAATTTCAAAATCATTAGCGGCATTGCGCAATTTACTTATAATGTCGGCCGCTATGCCAAGTTGATCCGATGCTACATCTGGCTCAAACTCGGCTTCAATGCCAGCCTTATCCAAAAACCAAAGCGTAACGCTATACACTTGCTCGCGTCCTATGTTTAGACTTCCACTATTAATGGCATAGCAAGCAATAGGGTAAATAGGTTGATCACTTAAAAATAGCCATTCCCTTGGCGTCGCGTTCTTCACGCTTCGGATCATTGCATGGCTTTCTAGTAGTGTCCTTATTGTTTTTATTACTTGGTTGTAAGTCATTAAATTTTTGTTTTACTTTGTCTATGAACTCGCGTTTATAACTTCGTATCTTCATAAGGATAATCTAGGTTTGAAAATGTTCTATTGCGGTGGCGTCCTAAATATATAGGCGCAGTGTAAGCCTTTGTTTGTGGCGGTATGGCATCAAAGCCACTACCATAGTTTAAGTAAGTTGCAAATTGTTCGGCATTTTCGCGTAGGTAATCTATAAGGCGTTGTTTATAAAACTCGCCGTTTTCCATGTATTTGCGTTCTAATAATTCAAGTTGGCCTTTGGTTGGGTTGTTGCTTTCTTCAGCACTTTTTTGCAAAAGCCCTTTACTAAAAAATTGATAGCTTGTACCTACTACCATTTCGGCAATAGTAAACCAAAGTAAAGCATCGGTAACGTAGTCGTCTAGTAATGTTTTTTCAATAGTTGTTAAGTTATTGGCATCTACGCCAGCTTGCAACCTATTGTAAAGCCCACTACCTAGGGCCGGCAAAATATATTTATCTTGCGCTAGCTTTATAGTTGGTTTTATTTGTTTGCCGTCTATGGCGTCGCTTATACCGGTGCGACTTTTAATTAAGACTTCGTTTATAAAAAGTATATTAAGGCTCATATTTTATTTTTTACGTGTTACTACTTTTACATCCCATCTATGGCGGCAATATGGTCTATGGTTGCCGTTAGGCTCGGTAAACCAGCCACCACGTCTATCCCAAACCGAATAACCAAGACGCTCGCTTATGTTCTCAATGTCGGAGCGGCTCCAAAGTTTGGTGTCTGCTAATTGTAGCAAACGTGCGCAAAATGGTCTATTTTTATCGTCCCTTGGCCCATTGTAAGTATATCTTAAAAGTACTTCGGTCGTTGTGGTTTTGTCGCCACCTGGAATGGTGCTTAAAGGTTGTAACAATTCACGTACAATAGGTGCATATCTAGGATTCAATATATTTACTTCCGTACCTATTACGCTCAAATAACCTTCGGTTTGTAGGGCTTTTAAGGCGGTATTTACGGCACTTACATCCTTGCCTAGTACTATTGCCATTGTTTCGGGTGTAACGCGCTTATCCTTGCTTATAAGGTCTAGGACGTTAGCTTTAAGTTTGTTGATCTCGGTATCGGCAAATTGCTCAAAGTTTTTAGCCTCGTAGGTATCAACTACATCAAAGTCGTTAACATGGTCGCCACATGCCGCAAACTCGTTCAAAAGAATTTCGTCTTGCGTTTCGGCAAAGGCAGCAAACTCCGTTGTAGGATCTTCATCTATGCCTAAAAAAGTATTAACGTCGGCGTCGGTAAAGCCAAAGCCACTTTTTAGCATTAAGCTAGCTTGTTGCTTATTAATTTTACCGCTACCAAATTGGCGTACTATACGCATCACGTTTTGATATTGGCGTCCGCTTAAATTCTTTATGCTATCGTTTGCTTGCATTGGTTGTGCTACCGAGGTAGTTGTACCACTTGCCGCCGGTGCGGTCATTTCGGGTTGTAAGCCTAGCTTTTCCCTAATTTCATCGCGTGTCATATTAGCGGCTAATACTGCCTCGCTAAATTCAAAGCTAAGTGGTTCCACTGGTGTAATGGTGTGTTCGCCAGGAATACCGGCTAAATTCATAATCTTAGTAAAAGTTTGCTCGTGTTCTTGTTGGCGCTCGTTTACGTAAGTGTTTTGGAAAATTTGGTATGCGTCGCGTATTTCATTACGTGCGCCTAATTGCCCTTCGGTCTTAATGCCAAATAAAGTAGGGCTTGTAACTTGATGGCAAGCAAAAATTTCTTGCTGGATCAAATTATTAATATTTGTAAAATCTTCTTTTGTTAAACTTGTTTCGCCTAGGTCGATAATATCGACGGCGTTTTCTTTACTTGGGTTAAACGCAATTACTACGCGGTCGCCGTCGTGGTTGGCAAACTTACGTTTTAAATCGCGTTCAACTTCTTCTTGTTCTTCTTCTTGAGGTAACCCATTGTTAAAATTAATTAACTTAGTTGCAACAAAGTTATGCTTTGCATTGCCTAAAATATGTCGGCTTACTTGTATATCACTTTCAATGTAGTTCAAACCTTGGAAGTAACTTGGTAAAGGATAAATATCCGACTTTGGGTTGTACTGCTTTACAAATAATATTTGTGCGCCATGGTTATCGTTTAAGTTAAAGGCTGGGTATTCGCGGGCCTTTTCTTTAAAGTCGCTTAGTTCCCAGTCATCCTTAATATAGAACTTTTTTAAATCTTTGCTAGCACGTACTTTTTGAAACTCTATGTGGTACACTTCGGCAATGTTACCTAGCGCATTCCATAGTACTTGCAAATAAAATCCTCCATGCAATTCATCATCTAGGATAGAACGCTTTAAAATTTGGTTCCATGTTTCGCCTTGGGTATTGGCTTTTTTTTGTATATCTTCAAAGCCATTTCCGAAAATATAATTTACTTTGCCTTTTACAATAGCGCCATGCTTTGGACTTTCGCCAAAAAGACTTATTAAATAATTTGAGTAATTGTTTCGGTCGCCAAACTCAACGTAATTTTTACCTTTCTTTTCTTCAAATTTAGGTTGTTGCGCTTGGTCAAATTCTACTTTTACTAATTGATATTGTTTATTCACCATTGTAAGTTTTAAATTCGTTATCTTGATTATTGTACTCTACCGGTGTAAATGCAGTTGAATCGTGTAAATACATAAATCCTTGTTCAACTATATTTCCACTTAAAGCCTCGTTGATATTACTAGAACTTGCTTGCTCACGTATTCTATAACGCCAAGTCCCACTTTCTTGGGTGTTAAATGTAGCTTGTAAACAAAGTACATCTTGGTACCTATTATCGGTGCTTATATTGGTTCCCACAAATTTAACTATATTTTCGTTAGCACTGGTAAAAATAAATAAATAATATGGGTTCGTTAATGTTGCCAACTCAAGGCCGGTAAATATTAAGTCATTATTTTGTCCTTTATAAATATGCAACATAAGGTCTATAAATTTAAAAACCCTACCCACTTATTGTAGGTAGGGCGTAATTAAATAACTGCTTTACTTTTTAAATAATTGGTTAAAATTAACCAGCAGTTTCAAGCGCCAAACCTACTGCGGCACTCACTTGTAAGAAATCATCTGGCTCTACGCCAGTCAAAGTTATATTGTACCCGTTACGATCGCCCGCTCCGGTACCGCTACCATTCTCGGTAGAAGCTACATAAAGGCCGTTACCTTTACCAAACATACGATAGTTGCCGTCCATATCTAAAGTAACAATCATTACTTTTGATTTTGCTAACGTACGTACTATGTTTGCAGTTGTGCTATCTCTTTTGTTTAAAGGGAAAACCACTTGGTGCGTGTAAAACAATGATCCATTTTCTTCAGATCCAGTTGCGTTTGCATTAGTGTTAGCGGTTGCACGTGGCACCTCAAACTTATAAAAACGCTTACCAGTTGCCTTAGTAATTCCGGTTACTAAACCACTTACTTCGGTAACGCCAGAAATATTACCAAATTCGGCAATATATACGGCTTTTAATCCTCCTATGTTTTCGCGGCAATCGATTGTATATCCGCTAATTATTGCACATGGCATAAAAAAAAAGTTTAAAAAAAAGGCGGCGTTTTTTGCACCGCCTTTCTTTGGTTAAATATTAGAACTAGATTGTTGACTTGAACTTAACACAAAATTGTGTGTAAGCTACGTTAACTCCTAATTTGAAAGCTACTCTATAACGAACTTCGTTATTGTCTTTTGAATACCAGATAGTGTAATTATCTTCTTCAGCTTCTAAGTCAAACGCCATTGCGATGTTAGACAAAGTTGTTGCGTAGATATCGCCAGTGCCATTCAATCCGTTTACTGCTACTAACTTAGCGTTAGTTCCAGGAATAACGAACATTCTATCAGCGCTGCCGTCAACTTGGTAGTTGTATAAATTCAATGCTTGATAAGCTAATACCGCTAAACGATAAGCATCAAAACCTACGAAGATATGTAAATCTTCAGCGTCAACAATTTCAACTGGGATAGCTTTGTATACACCTTGTAAAGCAGATACAATGTTAGTAGAAGTCAAAGTTGAAATAGGCGCACCGGATACATATCCAGAAACGTTTGCATCAACTGGAGAACCAGCGTCGATTAACTTAATTAAACCATTGAAACGCTTTAAGTTTTCAACAGCAGAATCAGTATCGCCTTGCCAAATTGCAACTTCTAATTGTTTAGCAATTACTCTATTTTTTTGTTCAGCAAACTTAGCTTGAAATTCAGTCCATCCAAAATCTTCGTAAGTAGAACCCGCTCTTAAAGCCTCTTGAGAGAAGTAGGCTTCAAAATCTTTAGGGCAAATTGCTTCTTCGATTTTGATTTTACCAACTGTTACTGTTGCTTGGCTTAAAGTAGTTGTACCACTTGCGTTCCAACCGCAAGCATCAGCTTGGAAGTTAGCATTTGTAGCAAGTTTAGGAACCGCTACCGCAGATTTAGTCTTAGGTAATAAGATACCACCAGACTTAATTAATTCTTGTGTTTTTGCAGAGAAAACTGCTTCGGTCAATAAAGGTGCAATCTGTTGTTTAGTATATGCACTTATGCCTGAAAATGATAATGCCATTTTTATTAAATTTTAAATTATGAACAAATTGATTTAGAGAAATTTTCAAACTCGGCCTTTGCATCTAATTTTTGATCAGCAAAAGCATTGCTTGTTTTTATGCTTGCATCCGGAGTACCTTGAGGCGCTTCAACTAGCATTTTGCTAATTTGCATAAGGCCTTCAATTACTTTGTTTGCTTGCGTTAATTTTGTTTCGTATGCTGCAAACTTTGTTTCGTATGCTGCAAACTTTTCGTTTGTTGCGTTTTCAAAAGCCGCAAACTTTGCGCTCATGTCTTCCATTACTGGTGCAACTTCTTCGGTAGTAGCTGGCTTAATTTCCATAATAGCGCCATTGTCGCCAAGTACGATAATTGTACCATCTTCTAATTTATGCTCGCCTACTGGCGCTGGCATACCATCGATAGTTACTACGCCACCTACTGCCAATTCGGTAACTTGTACCATTGTGCCGTCGGCTAGTTTAGCGTCCATCATTTTAACGGCCATCTCTGGAACACCAGATACGGGCGCCATTTCCGGTGCCACTGCAAAAGATTGATCTTCTTTTACTAATTCAACAAAAAATTGTTGAACTTTTTCTAAGATTGTTTGTGCGTCTTTCATACTTCTATATATATTATTTTGATTAAATAGGTACTTTTAGTAAATCTGCTAACTCGGATAATTTTTGTTCAGCATAGCTTATTTTTCTATTTTCGGGTAAGGCATAGTCAAAAAAACCTTCAACCGAGAATCCCTTTACTTTGCCGTCTTTTATTAATTTCCACGCTTGGTCGTTTTCTACATAAAAACTTCCAAACCATGATCCGTCCTTGGCATCTTGAAAACCCGCCATAGGTGCAATGCCACGTTCTTTATCAACAATAAAACTTTCAAACATTACTAAGCCGTCAAGTTGCATTTGGCTATCGTGCATTAAATTAACGTTTTGTTGATAGCCTTTCTTGCTAAACTTGATAGCAATTTCTTTAATAGTTTCGGCACTAAACTTTACATAGTGTTCGCCAAATTTACTATTGTTGCGGTAAATAGGTGTATCGGCTAGCATCAATGGGCCGCTTATAATGTGCTTGTCTTCGCTTTGTATTGCGAAACCCATAAAGTTAAATTTATGGCCCACACTACCTAGCTTTGAAATTACGTCGGCGTTATTGTCGTAGTGCTTGTTGATGGCTAGTTCTTTTATTTTTTCAATCTTGGCCGTATTACTACCGGTTGCATAAACTCGGCTTTCGGGTATGCCTAGTTCCTTAGCAGTTGTAAGCATGCCTTCTTTGTCTTGTCTTGCAGAAATTATGTAAAGGGTATTATTTGCGTCTATTTCTTTTTGTGCTAGTTCTTTACCACGTGCAGTGCTTAAGGTATCATCATAATCAAAGGATACTTTTAGTCCGGCAAAGTGTTGCTCCCAAATGCTATTACAAATTGCAACGGCTTGTTCGCTATCTTTGCCTTCGTTTACTACATAGCTAATGCAACGTGGTAAAAATTTATCTTTATGTTCGCCACTGGTAGGCTCAACAAAATCTTGCGCAAATACAATAAAATCCTTTTTTATGGCCGGCTTATCTACCAAAGCAATAAAACTTACTTCGGCATTGTCGTCTAGTTCCTCTTGTATCTTAAGTTCGTAAATAGGTAAATCCATAGAAATAAATATAAAATTATTGCTTTGTGTACTTTTAGTTTATTCGGGCCGCACGATTCAAACGGGTTATGCGTTCTTGGTTGCCACTTACGTCGCTTTCTACTACATAAGCCCTTTGCGCTTGATTGCCCATTTGATTAACTTGCGCTTGATTTAATGTAGTTGTTTGAGGCGTTGGCGATAATGGTGCGCTTGCAGTGGCACCAATACTTGGTGCGCTTTGTGTACTCATTGCAGCATCCCCACCGCCGGTTGAACTAGCCGAAGCTGGCGCCGCTTTGCTTTTACCGGCTGAAATAATTGCTGCAATTTGTGCCGCACCGGCAACGCCGGCACCAACTACTTGCATAATAGTATTTCTTTTTGAAATTCCTTTAGCAGTTACCGCACCGGCAACGGCAATAGTACCAGCCGCATATTGCGCAGCCGCTACACCTTGCATTCCTGGAATAAAAGCATTTGCAATGCTTATGCCAATAGTAGCGTTACCGGCGGCAATAGCTTTGTTGTACTCGGCTTGTTGTTGCCTACCACTTAATAAAATTGATCCTATACTAGCGGCGGTTGCAATAGCTACTTGTGCAATTCCAAAAGCCTTAGCTAAATCGCTACCTTCGCCAAGTACATGTGATAAATTCCCAATAGTTCCGGCAATGTTATTTCCTAAACTTACCCAGCTTTCGCCTATTGCAATGTTGGCAGCAAAGGCAGTATCTATTCTTTTTTGTTCTAGGTCGTTTATTTCTTGTTGTTGCTTAAAATAAAAAGCGTTCCATTCTTGTTGCGACTTAAATCTATCATCTACTACTTTTTGTTGGTCTTCTTTATTCTTTTTATCTATTGCTACTTGCTTATCGCTTAGTTCTATTTTTTTAGCGGTAAACTCGGTTTCTGCGTCAATTAAATCAATTTGAAGATTCTTATATTCAACTGAATCTAACTTGTATAATGCTTGCTTTTTTTCTATATCAGCTACCTTTGTTTGATAACTTTTATCTGCAAAGGTTTTTTCTACATCTAGTTTTTGTTGCTCATTTGTTGCAAATGCAAGTAGTTCTTGTTTTAAATTTTTTAATCTTGATTCACTAAATTTATTATCGGAATCTAAATTTTTTAATTTATTTTGGAATGCCTCATCGGCGGTTTGTTTTCTTTTTGATGCTTCTTCTTTTTCAATAGAGGTAATTTGCCCTTGTGTACGTTTAGAAATTTTTGCAGCACTAGCACCAGCATTCTCTGTTTCAATAATTAATTCTTGAATACCATTTAGTTTTTCTTTATCTATTTGCTTTAAACCTTGAAGCTCAGCAAATGCTTTTTTTAAATTTTCTATTGTTCCACTACGTATAACCTTTAAAACATTTTCACGCGCGCCTACTTCAAGTGCAAGTTGCTCCATCATTAGCGATGCGCGTTTTTTATTTATTTCAATTACTTTTTCGGTTTCTTCTTTTTCAGTTTTTGCAGCTTCTTTTAAATAGGCTATTCTTTCTATTATTGGAAGGTTGGCATCTGCGGCTGCCTCACGCGCTTCTTGTAGGCGTCTATTAGCCTCTGCGGTTGAAAATGCTACTTTACGTTGCGAATCATCTAAATCGTCTAGGGCGTCGGCAATTTCGCCAAAGCGTGTGGCAGTTGATTTACTAGAAATTCCTAACGCGTCCAGTGCAACAATTAAACCATTGTTTACTATTTCGGTAAATTGTACAAAGCCGTCAATTAATGGCGTAAGTATCTTAGTTATAAACATGTTAAATACTCCGCTTAAAATACCAAAGGATTTATTTAAAGCATCGCTTACACCTTCCATCTTTTTAAATGGTTGGAATAATGCCGTAATAACTCCGACAAGCGTAGTAACTACCGCAATAATTGGGTTGGCCCTAATTATGTTTAAAGCGTTGTTAAATAGTCCGGCGGCTTCGCTTGCCTTTTTTGCAGCTGGCGATAAGCTACCTAATTCCTTACCTAATTCCCCTACCGATTTACTGGCACCCGAGGTGTCAACCTCAATTTTGGCGCCTATTATTTTTGTCTTTTTTGCCATCTTTAATTTATTTTAAACAAGTATCTATTGCTACTTGCTTTATTATGTTAGTATAACGCGTAATAATTCAACTTTAGTTAAATTATTTGCACCGGTTTCGTAATCTATTACCTTTGATATTTTATAAAGTCCACCATCTATAAAAATGTATTTACTAAAATCTAGATTATAAATATCAATTTCGTTTAGTTTAAACATAGCCGTTAAAAGCCTACTATCTTTATTAGTAATTTCATCCATGTAACCGGAATAGTAAGTATTAAATAAATTATTTGAAGGGAAGCTAGTAGGTGTAAAAAATATTTCTAAAGGTGCGCCATAGTTTATATCTATTGTAGGTGTGGTAGGGTTATCAACATGTCCAAAATAACCATAAGAAGTTAATATGCCAGACCAGTTACCGGATCCATCTTGCTTTTCTATACGCCAGTTAGCTACGCCAGTAATTTTTTTAACCATTCCTATGCGAATCTTGGAATCCATTCTATCCTCGGTTGTATTGCTATTGCTTAATTTATAAATAGCTGGGTAAACCTTATCGGTTCCGGTTGCTTTTATCATTACGCTTGGTGCAAAAATTACTTGAACATTGTCCGTATCTTTACTAAATTCATAAGCAGTATCGTAAACGCGGTCAGCATAGCCCTCATTAAAAACTTTTTTATAGTTCTCGTTGTAAAAATCATTGTCTTCAGAATATTTTAAATTGTAATAACGAGCATTTAGTTCGCTCATTGGTTTTATTTTTATAGGCTTTGAACGATCCATTTTATCAGACCAATCCAAAATAAGACCACTATAAAAATTTTGATAAGGCTCAATTATTAAATGATTGCGCTTATACTTATCCTCTACAATAAGTAAATTAAACATCTTCATAATTGAGGTAAAGAAATCTTTTAAAAATATACCTTTTGGAATAGTATCGTTAACGCTAATTACATCCCCGCTATTAAAAGTAACATAAGAACCAACGCTATTAATAGTTATTGAATTAGTGCCAGATAAACTTAATGTAGTTATAACTCCTAATTGAGTACGTTTTGGGCCAGTCCATACAACTTGTAAAGTATCGTTTAAATTAAAACTAACTTCAGCTACTACAATACTAATATCAAATGTAGTTTGTGTAGTAGATTGACTACCTATAACTTCCCCATTTTTTAATACTTTAAAATTTACACTACCATCAACGGGATAAACAATAGTACCACCTAAACTAACATTCAAACTTCCAGTAAGTATTGTTGAACTATTATATGTAAAAATAGTATTTGCCCCGCTAGCAGTAAAGTTACCACTTGTAACACTTGTAGCAAATGGTATTTTTACTTCTACAAAATCGGTATTGTCGTAAGTGGCATCAACCGAAGTACGTTGAAAAGCCGTATTACTTTTCTTACTAAATTCTTTTTGGTTATTTGGTATTAATAAACTTTTAAAAAAGCTAGTATTAAAAAAAGTTGAATCGTAGGTATAATCCGTATATTCAAACATTTTATCAATGTATTGCTTTACAAAAAATGAAGGTCTAAAAGTATTAATTTTAAAGTCTATTTTATTTGTACTATTTTGGCCGTAGTCAATTAATGGATAAAAATATCCAGTACCATAAGCGCTACTATTATTTGTGCCTCTTGATCCGGTTGCTTCCCAACTTGCTTCAATGTTTTCATGTATATAAGTGTGATTATAATTACTAAAGTCTAAATCTTCAAGCCTTAAATTTCCTAAGGTATTAATAAAGCTACCAAGTTCGCCAATAATAGCGCATTCGTATTCTACGCTATTTCCGTCGCGTATAATTTCAAGTAGGCGTAAATGGCCTTTCATTATTTGCAATCCGTTAACTTCAATGCGCGCATAAGCGTTAATCATTGCATTGAAATTGCTTAAAACGTTTTGTGAACTTTCGGTATAAAAATTAGAATTATTAAATTCAAATATATTCCCAAAAATTATGTTATTATTTGCAGTACCAGGAATAATAATAGTTTTAGTAAATGCAGTGCTTTTACTATCTAGGTTGCGTAAATCGTCAATGGCATAAGTAATTTGATTCGTTAAACCTTGCGAAATGTCTAGTTCATAATCTTCTAAAAATATCCTTGTCATATTATCTTAATTGGCTATAACGTGTTTGGTTCATTTCTACTTCTACTTCTAGTACACGCATTCTATTGTTAACATATTTACTATATTCATAATTCGTATTCTTTAAACTTACTGGATAATAGTAACTATCAACCTCCATGTAAATTTGTGGGCTACTTATTAACTCGTCAAGCCATTCGTACTCGGCATCGTTTGGCGCATCCATAGTTAATTTGTAGGTAAAGTTATTCTGATTTAGGTAATTAACCTTAGAACTATTGTATTTATTATTGGCATCGTAATAAGTTACCGAACTCGTGTTTAATGAGTAATCGCGTTTTTCATAACCTTTGCGGTTAACGTCCATATTTAAACGGCTAACTAAACCAAACTTGGCGGTGTCAAACATGCCAAGACTATTCAAAAAATGCAAATTGTAACTTTGATATTTTGGATTGCATACTAAGTCAACTTGATAAGTATTGGTATTTCCTAGCGCAGTAATCTTAGACATTAAACAAGTTAAGCCCTCAACTATACCGCTATCCGTTAAAACTCGGTTATAATACTTACTTTCTTCAATAGGTATTTGGTAGTACTTTGTGCTATCGTCAATAATGCTAGCTATTTTATTTATAGCAACGGATCCAATGTTTAATTGAGCGAAACTTTTAACCGCACCAAAACTATAAAGAATAGTATTTGTTAATTGATTTTGTAAATTGTAAGTAGCAATTAAAAATCTATTAATGTCCTTAGCTGGAATGTAAATATTATCGCCAATGCTTGCCTCAATGTTTTTAGGCCTATTGGTAAATAATAAATTTGTATAAGTGCTTATGTCGCTTACCTTACGTTTAAATAAAGGCGCAGTCCAGTTGTAAGCCGTAATATTTCCGCTTGCTAAGTTTAAGTAAGTTACGCCGCTATATTCCTCGCCAATTCTATATTGGTACGTCTGAGATATTTGACCACTTGCATTAGGCTCACTTACTAATAGTTCCTCTTTAGGCGTTAGCCATTCGTAGGTCATAGTGTTACGTACTACTGGCCCAGCGTCAAAGTAACCAAGGCCATTGCTAGGCTCCGGATATAATTTTACGCGTATTTGTTGCGTTCCATTAGTGTAAACATCTACTACATATTTATAGTCTATTTGTCCGCTTACATTTGTATTGAAGATATGCCAAAGTGAATCTTGTACCGAAGGAGATCCGCTTGGATATGCTATGTTAGTTATTGCCATATTTTTTGCTCATTAAGTCTATTGTAATTTGTACGTCTTCGCCTAGGGCTTCGGTCATAACGTCGTCGAAGTCCGAAAACGTTTCTTCAAAAGCTAAGTCAAAGTAATGTGTTGCTTTTATTCCATATTTTTTAATCAAGTAAACCATTGTGTTAACTTGGCGTTCTATTGGTGTTTTTTTATTTCCTTGCTTTAAACCTTTCTTTTCGGATCCAATGCCTAGCGCTTTGTCCTTTTTTACGCTAGCAATCTTAGCCTTTCCACTAAGTATATATTTTTTTAGCGATGCTAGTGCCTCCGGTGGCATGCCGTAGTTTTTGTACTGATAAGGCGAATCTGGTGCGTTCTTACTACTATCAACCCCTTTAACGCCCTCATTTGGGTAATCAAAGTAATCTAGTAGCTTAAGCGTAAAGGTCTTTAAATTGCCCGTATCGCGTATTTCTGCGGCCATTTCTTTAAGCAATGTACCGCTTGCAGTTACTTCTTCTTGCTTGGCGTACTTGTCAATATTTTCTAGGAATAAATTGCCATATTGCTCAAGCACGTTACCTATTACCCCAAATTGGCTTATGTCCTCGCCACCAAAGTCGAAACCTTCGCTAAGTGCTTTCTTTTGTGCGTTGCCTATGTTGATACTCATCTACTTGCGTTTTTTGTTTTAAGTACGATAAATCGTTTAAAAATTGTACTACCGGTAATTCATAGACTTGGTCTAATGTTACCCTTTCAAACTCGGCTACTTGGCTCGCGTTGTAAACCCACCCAAAATTGTCTTGAAACTCGTCTTCAACTGATTTACTCGTTTTTGGCTCGTCATCCAACTCTTTATCTGCGGTTCCAAATAGCCCTTTGTATTGGTCATTAAACTGGCTAAGAGAGTGCAAAAAAAAACCATGGCATGGTAACCATGTTTAAAATCTGCTTGCTTAAAGTCTTCGGCATACTTTTCGTGGTCTAGTACGTCATAGGGTTCGTTTACTAAGTGCCATTTTTTCCAACTCCACTTAGTAGGTGTGCATATACTTGCTAAGATATTGTGCATGCCCATAACTGGTTCGGTCTTACTAAATGTCAAAACCTCAATATACCTTCCGGTATTAAAAGGCCTCTTAATTTCAAAGTTTAAGCGGTACCATTTGCCGTTAGCCTTAATAAGTTTTTGTGGACTTGTAGCCATTGCCTTATCGACTTCAAGTTCAAACAAGCCTTTTAAATCCTCACATAGTTTACTAAACTTTTTTAAAGGCATTTGTTCAATTTCTTCTAAGGTTTTACCAAGTAACACCTGGATAATACGCTTAGTTTTATCCAATTCATTTTCGTCTAAATTGGATATGCTATGTAGCTTTTGAAAATTGTCAATAGTTAACTTCATACGTTTATAAGTATATTTTTTAAATAACGTGGTACTTGCCTACCAGCTTGTTGTCGTTTTTACATTTGTTAGCTAGGGCCAAAGCAATGACGCAATCGTCGTGGAAGCCTTGCGGTGCCGAGTACCTTACGCCGGTTGGTGTAAAGGTATATTCAAAAACCTCAAGTTCGTGCTTTATAAATCCATCCGGATAACTTATTGTTTTAGTTTGTATTGCGTTAGATAGGCCCTCAAGTAATTGTTGCTTGCTTACGCTAGTAAATTTAAAGCCGGTCATATTGTTAAACTTCTTTTGCAGTTCCTCTACAATGGCGTCGCCTACGCCAGTGCTATCAATTAAGATAGGTAAGTTTTTAGGTAGGCGTAAAATAGTTTCTTTGGTTTGCATCCAGTCTTTTTGGAAGCGGTCAAAATGTACTACGTTACCAAATTTGTCTAAACCAATAATGACAGTCCAGTCCACAGACTTAGCCAAGTCAATTCCGTAATAAGAAGCCACCCCACTTGACGCCTTTGTACATGCTTGTATAAATTCGGATCCAAATGGGTTGGCCGCATTCTCCATAGGATCTGCCATATATTCTTGTCTAAATACAACGGAAGGAAGTTGGCTCTTTGCCGCGTCAATTTCCGAGGCGTCAATGTGCGGATTGTCATAAGTGCTAAATTTAAACGCTTCCCAGTCCGGCTCGCCACCACGCATAAACAAGCTATAAAAATAGTTCTTGCCACGTGGTGTGCTTAAAAATATTGCCTTGCCTTTGTAATCGGTAAGCGTTGGACGTATTGAATTATTCCAACCTTCTTCTAGGTTGGGTATGTAACTAGCTTCGTCAATTATAACTAGGTGGAATTTGGTACCACGCATGGCATCTAAACGTTCGCCGGTAAAAAAGCGTATTGATCCACCGGTAATAAAATCTATTAATAAATCGGTTTCATTCTTCTTATAAATCTTTTCTGGTAGTAGCTTGCATATTTCTTTAAAGAACATCTTACCAAGTTGGTACGTTGGCGTAATGTAAGCAATGCTTTGCTTTCTTAGTCCGCATTCAATGGATATGTTTTGGCTAATTAAACTTTTACCAAACCTACGCCCGCACATCATTACGCGAAAACGCGCAGCGCTATCAAGAACTTGCTTTTGTGCTGGGTGCGGTTTCTTTAAACTAATTTCAAGATTCGTACTTGATTGTAATGGTATCAATGTTTGTGTTTTCGGTTTGCTGCCTATCGGTCATTCCTAGTGCGTTCTTAGCGTAGAAGATTGCTTTGCCCTCGTTGGCTACAATATCGGTCGCTAAACTTTTAAACATAGCTACTATGTGCGTTGTTATTTCATAATAAGGATGGGTAGGATCTTGTCTTATTTTCCATAGGTTCATCCTTTTATAAAATTCAAAGTTATGCTTGCGCAACCAATGATCTAGAAAGTAATCAATAGTAGGTACGTGCCTATCCCTAATTTCTACTATCTTACCGCTACCGGTTGCCACTTCCTTTTTACCAGCCATGCAGTCGTCGCAATAAGCGTATGCCAACTCCATTAACTTGTCTTCGTCTATGTCCCTAAATTTCCTCGTTACGTGTTCCCTTGTTTCCATATTTTAAATCTTTTAGTCCGTTGCGATATAAGTAAACATCTTCAACGTGTTGTGGCCAATATTTTTGAACTAATGCGCCTTTGTCCCACCCATATTCGTTGCCACCGGCATGGTTGCCTAGGTGTTCGGCCTTGCAGTTCATTACATAGTAAGTATTAAATCCGGATAGGTTGGCCCTCTCGCAGTAGTCCAGGTCTATTGGCCCATAAGGAAACATGCTATCGTTAAAGATGCCAATCTTATCAACTACGGCCATACTTAAAAGCCAGTTGCTTATAATGTGTTCGCTTTGTATTGTACCGCGTACAAAGTCCAAACTACTTGCCACAATGCCCGCACTTGGATAGGTCTGCAATGCCTCTACCTTTTTAGCAAGCCAATTATCCGATTCAATAATATCGTTTGCTAAATAAGCAATGGCGTCAAAGTTATCAATTAAAGCTACGTCAATGGCTTCGTTCATAGCGTCGGCTATGCCTTCTTTATTTACTTCTATGTACGTAAAAACATAACCCGCTTTGGCTAGGTTGTCTTTTAGTATGTCTTTTGGCTTATTGCCATAAACAAGGCCCGCAATTAGTACTTTCATATTTTTATATTTTGAGCCGATTTTGACTTGTATTCGGCTCATGTGTGTCAAAAAGTAAAGTTATTGACTTACTTTGTTATAACATAAGTAAAGTTATAACATTACTTTGTTATAACATTTGGCCCTAACTCTTTTGCCGGATTGCCCGCGTACTTAGTGTAAGGTTCAGTTTTAAGTTTCTTTGTTACCACCGCGCCCATACCTATCATGCAACTAGGTGCAATCTCTTGCTTTTGGTGGATCACTGCATTAAGCCCAATATTGCAATTACTTCTTACAATAGTATGCCCACCTATCTTGGCTCCGCAACTTATTGTAACGTTACTACCTATCCATGCGTCGTGGCCTACATGCGCATGCTTAAGCATCCATACGCCTTCGCCTAATGTAGTTACGTCCTCGGTGCCAGCGTCAATAGTAACGTGGCCCGTTAGTACGCATCCGTCCCCTATCTTTACTTTGCCTATTGGCTTATTCCAATATGCTTTATGCTCGGCCGGTGCGCCTATAATACAATAAGGCCCAATGTAAATATTATCGCCTAATTGTACGCCCTCGTAAATAATTGCAGTCGCGTGAATATTATTCATAAAGCAAGTTGGTCTTTAAAAGTGTTGTAAACTAAATACAAGAAGGCGCCAACGCATGCGCCACATCCTCGGTTGTATGTATATCCTGGCGCTGCCTTTTGGTACACTGCTAGTATGTCGTTTTGTACTTCGTGCGTAAAGTTAACCAGTTCGCCGGTCTTCATAAACAAATCAAAGTAATGTTTATGCTTAGATAAGACGGCCAAACTCGTTGCGTCTAATTCTACTAATTTGCTCATAATTGTATTTTTGTTTTGCCCACTCGTAAAGGTCATTACCCATGCGGATCCTTTCTTGTGGATTGTTAACTAAATAATGAATATGCTTATACCAGTCTGCTTGCTTTTTAACCCATAGCACTGGTGCGTCTTTGTCTTTGTTGTAAGGTTCTACATCGCTACATATTACGGCTACGCGTTTGCTTGCAGCTTCCAGGATCTTTAAATTACTTTTGCATGAATGCCAAGCGCTATCTTCTAAAGGTATTACCATTATGTCGGCATGCTCGTAGTGTACCATGTATTCGTTAGGTAGGGTTCCGTTTAGCTTTCTATTGGGTATACGCCCGCCGTTAGTAAATAGGTGCCAAAGTTTATCCCAATAGTATTTTGAATTTTCATCGGTATCGGTGTAACCGCCTAGCACTAACTCAATGCCCTTCATTCCTATTAAGCGTTTGAATGGTCCGTTTAGTATTTTTATGTCGTCCATGTGCGTGCTACCACCGGCCCAAAATATGCGCACCTTATCGCTTTCGTTTCTAAAGTCGGTGTACTGGTGTTCGCCTAAAGGAATGGCGTTAGGTAGGATCACAATGTTTTTGTGGTATTTGCTTATTTTATCGGCAAGGCGTTCGTTTGTACATGTAACCAAATCGGCCGCTTGTATGTTCTTTACTACGCGTTCTTTTTGTGGCTCGTAGAATTGAAATAAAGGATGGTTGATAGGTAGTTCCCAGTCGTCGTCCAGGTCCATTACTATTTTCCAATGCTCTTTGGCTTCGGCCCACTTATCGTCAAAAGGGCTAAATCTATTAAACAATAGCATGTCAAATGGCCGTTCTTTTAATATTTCTTCGGTAGGTACATTGCAGATATGGTTGTAACTATCGGGCATAAAAGCCAATGGCAGTAAAACCCTATGCCACCCGCAACCGCTTACCTTTTGCGTTATGCCAAGTACTTGTATTATTTTATCGACCTTGTCCACGATATTGCTTTGGTTTACTGGTGTGTTTGTTATAACTTTTTTTTGCCTTGCCTTGCTTACGTTTGCCAAATGTTAGCTTTTTATTGTCGTTACCTTTTACTTTTGCCATTATATAAATAATTTTTTGAAATCATTAAATCTTAAATTAATTACGTACGAATCCTCGCCGCTTACTATTTCGGTAAACTCTTTGCCATCCCTTATATTACCACATGCAAAGTCAATGTTAAAAAATATAAACTCTACTTCTTCTAAGTCCTGGTACTTATAACTAATACCAAGTTCATTAAATAAAGCGGTATCTTCGTTGTGGCATAGTACTGGTAGTACAACTGGTTTCATATTATTTTATTTTTTGGCCAAGGAATCCCGCAGCAAATATAACTAAAATAAATTGGCTGAATTGTATGGGTAAAAAATAAAGCACCGCACTTGTCCAAACACTTAAACAAGTTACGCAATCAAAAGGCTTGATGCGTTCATGGTGTGGGATGTCCCATATCTTTTTTATAAGGTACACTATTTTGGCTACGTTAACAAAATAGTAAGCAAAGAAAAAGCCAGCTAGTAAAATAGTTATCATATATTTTTATTTTGTTTAATGCAAATATCTTTTAGTTCTTGTCTTGTTTTACGTATTACATCCTTAACATGTTTTTCTGGTATTTGGAAGTAGTCAGATACTTTTTTGCATGAGCGTAATTCTACATATTTTTTAAATAATATGGCTTCGTGTGCTTGAAGTTCATCTTCTTTATGTTTTTGTTCTAGGCGTTTGGTAGCAATATTGGCATATAGCGGGTTAAGTTCCGGTAGTTTTTGTTGACTGCGTAGATAGGCCATAGCTTTGTCAATGTCGTTTTTACGAAACTTTTTATAAAATTGGCTAGTGCTACTGAATGCCATATTAGTAATAATCTTAATACTAAAACCTATTAAGCCATTAGAGGCCCAAATTTCGCTTAACTTTTCGCAATCGATACTAAGTAAGGCTAAAGCCATTTCTTGCCTTAGGTCGTCTTGTAAACCCTCGGGACGCACATTTCTAATCAGTTGGTTTATCTGCGGATCAAGATATATGGTTTCTATGTATTTATTGCAATCTTTCATAAGGTTTGTACAAATGTACTTTGTTTTTGGGTGTTTTATTGTTCCTATACTATTTTTTTATTTATTTTATACCCCCCTTAATATTCTTAAAAAAGTAAGTACACCGCGTACACGCGTACATATATTTTACTTTTACTTAGTTATTAATCATTTATACATTACTTTTTATTTATATAATATATAAAAACCGCGTACATCAACCGAGTACACCGCGTACATTTACCCTAAATCTTTGTCCTTGCCATATAAATATACCACCTTTTGGGTTAACTTTTATCCATTTGTCAAAAGCTACCAACGGATCCAGATAAGATTTTAAACTCATTTTTGTTATTATTTTGTCGGTTACGTAATGTTATTAGTTTAAATCCAAATAATTCGCTTGCTACTTGTAGGCCTTTTTTAAACCTTACTTGGCTATAATCTTTCTTTTCTAGGTCGTTAATTCCTAAAAAGTTTTGATACTCGGCTCCAAACTCAAACCATTTGTCTTGCACAACGCTATCATAATAGTCCAGAAAGTCCTCAGTAAAGTTAAGTTTAATATTTTTGCGGTTAATGGTTAAGCTATTATCAAGTGCTGGTATTCCGGCTTCTAAATATATTTGTACGCATTCAATCATATAATTGTAGAACCTATTCCATTCGTCGTTGTCCCAGTCGTTGAACAATGCCTTGCCACCAAAGAAGTCTAGTGGTGTATTTTTATGGTTAAAGAAACTACTAAACTCAATTACCTTTACTCTACGTTTGCCATGCCCACCGGCATAGTTTATAGTGTAATTGGTAGTAAAGCCAAACTTTGGCGCGTCGTCGTAGCTTATATAAATCTCGTCCTTGTTCTTTTTTTCTATGGTAACGCCTTCGGTTATCTTGGAATAGAATCCTTCAAAGTCTACGTTCTTACGGCAATCCTCAACTACTATAAGTTGGGTACTAAGTTCCACACGTTGGAAGGCAAAGGACTTATCTAGCTTAAAGTTCTTACCATCAATGCTAACAAGGTTAATAAGTTTGCCAATAGCTTTAAAGAACAAACCTTTACCGGCACCACCACCGGCGCTTTCGTCTTCGGTTTCTTCGGCTAGGATAACGGCGTACGACTTTGTAGGATCCTTGTAAGTATGCAATAGGTAACCAATTAAACTAATGGCGTAGGCTTCGCGCTCTGGGTTGCTATCGCTTATCTTGTTAATAAACTTAGTGTATTGCACGTTCTCGTAGTCCAAGTCTTGGTCAACATCTATTTTGTATTGTATAACTTGATCCTTCCAAACGTGCATATTAATAGCGCCATATTTAAGTAGTTCCTTTTTGTTTTTAGTTACATGTACCACGCCATTTAGGAATGGATAGTAGGCGGAATCTTTTGTGTGCTTTAAAAACTTTAAATCTATGTTAGGCATAAATTCAAATAGGGCTTTATTAAAATAAGCGTCGGCGCCTTTGTAAATAACTTCGCGTAGTCGGGTTTTATTTATGCCATCAAAGTTTTCGTAAGGGATGGCATCAATGTAATTAATAAGGAACTTCTTTACTTGTTCAATATTAGTTTCACTTACAAAGTTATCTATTACGCGTACAAGTTGGTAGTTAAGTTTCTTGTCGTAGTAGTACAAATAAAATCCACCTTCGTTACTTAGTAGGCTTATAAGTTTATAGCGGTCAATAGTTATAATGCTTTTTACTACGCTCCAAAATGTAAGCAGTTGTGTATCGTTGTCGCTATCAAGTTCGTTAACTAAGTTTTTTGCTTTGTTAATATCTATTTTATGTTTTTGGCTTATGAATGCGGCAATGTTATCATTGTCGATGCCTTCATCCTTTTTATTTACAAAATCCTTTTTAATATTATTACCAATTCGGTTACGTTGTTCGCCGTAGCCATCTTTAATAAGTTGCTTTGCAGCGTTGCTAAAATTACCATTATGTTCTAGGGTTGCGTAAATAGCAAATGGCTTGTAGCCGCGTCCGGTTTCAAACTCGGTGCTAGTGCTAAATACTTTAAACAAGTTAAGGCCTTTATGATAGTCGGCCGAAATGTGAGAATCAGTTTTACCAGGACGCTTTAAATAATCGCGGTCGCCTTTGGCTTCTACCCATTGCCAACCATGGGCCTCAAGTAAACTTACTACATTACATTTGTTATTGTAATCGTCCCATGGCGTGGTGGCGTAAGTATCGGCGTCGGCTGGTAGTTGTGTACGGGTTTCTTTTACTACTTCGTTAAAGGATCGGCAAATAGCTAATATTGAATCGCGTTGCTCTAGGGTTATTACATTTACTTTAAATTCCTTTTCTTTGGTATAACCTTCACTTGGTGGCGCTAGTACGTACCCGCCTTCGCCTCGTGTTTCTATTAGGACTACTTCTTTGGCGTGTGGTGTTTCTTTAAGTTCTTCTTTGGTGGCGTTGCGCATGGCAAGTTTTTGGTTGCCTTGGACTTCTTCGCATCTATAATAAAGATGGTACCCGCCCGACTTTGTACGTACTACGTAAAGTAGTGGTAATAAATCTTTTAGGGCTTCTTGTAGGTTAAGCCAAAGTGTACCGGTAACGTCGTACTTTAAATCGACGTCAATAATTTCAAGCCCAGCGCTAACGGAACCACCAATAATGGCAATGTTTTTAGTGCGGTCGTTTGTGAATTGTTGTTTAATTTCTTGGTCGGTCATTATCCTAGTTTGGTATTCCGTCCAAGGAAATACGGCGCGTTTGTTGTCGCCAATGGGTATAACTGAAAATCCTTGTTTTGTGTAGTAGTGTGCGGCTTTTATCATTTAAAAAAGTTTTTGTTGTTTTATGTGATTATTAATTCGTTGCATTGCTTTGTTGTAATATTCAGTATCTAGTTCGCAAGCAGTTAACTCAAAGCCGTAGTCGTGGCATGCTATTGCTATTGATCCGGAGCCTAAGTGCGTATCTAATATTTTATCGCCAGTTTTTGCGTACTTATCTAGTAGCCATTTGTAAAGTGCTACGGGCTTTTGCGTAGGGTGTATCTTATCAACTTGATTATGTTTATGTATTGAAAATTCAAAAACCTTTGCCGGCTTTTTTAATCCCATACTTACCCAAGCATATTCAGCACTTGCAAAATTTTCTACACTTTGTTTTTTATTCCAAATACAAAAGTATTCAGTTGGCGGTAATACAAAATTATTAGCACCCCAAATAATTTGATTTTTAGACACTCTAAATAATTCTTGAAAATATAACTCATTTGGTTTTTTATCCCAATTTAATTTTTCAGTATAATTACCTTTAATACCTCCAAGTCTTAAAGATCCTTTTTGTAACCTTTCTAATCCATAAGGCGGATCTACAATAGCCAAGTCAAAATACTTATCTGGATAGCGGGCCATTAAGGCCATGTTATCTTCGTTGGTAATTATCATAGTTCTTGCATTTTATAAATTGTTCTTACTTCAAATCCTTGTTCTTCTAGTTGTTCGTGGCGGTACTTTTGTAATTCACTTAGGCGTCCTTTTTCGGCTTTGCATTCAATAAAGAAAGTATTGCCGTTTTTTAATAACATTAAATCGGGCATGCCATTTTTATTGCATTGTATTATTTTTACAACGTAGTAGCCTAGTAGTTCAAAGTGCTTAATTATTTTACTTTGTAGAATACTCTCTTTCAATGGCTTTAAGTTTTTGTTTTACTTCGTTAACAAATTTACCTTTAATCATTATAAAGATAGGTTTCTTTTTTTCTTGTACTGGTAAAGCTTTACGCCCTCGAGTTTCTTTTTTCATTTTCTATTTGGTTTATTGTTTTAAAAATTTCGTATGCTACTTGCGGAACTATTGCGTTTCCGTATGCTTTGATTGATTCGTTGCGCCACTTTGAAAAGGTAATTCCGTCCAACTCTCTGGAAATCCCATCATTTCCCCCACAAAGCGCGGATTCAGTTGGGAAGGTTTCCCAGTTATTTGTCTTGCTCTTTTTGTTAATGAATCTTGTTTTTCTAGTCCGGTTATTTTTTCCCCCTCCATTGCTTGAGGCGTTGGTAGTAAACTCATTATTTGTGTTGCTAGGTTCGGCATTGTTGTCCCATTCGGATATTTTTCCATTCTCTTTTTGAATTTGTCTAAGTCTTGAACTTCCTCTTTTGTCGTGGGCGTAAGCAACAAACCAAATCCTATCTCGTCGATGCGGTGCGTTGACGGCGCAAGCTGGAAGTAGAAACGGGAGTACTTCGTACCCTTCAGCTTCCAAGTCAGTTTGCACCTCGTGGAATACCACCCCCCCCCCCCAATTAATAAGCCCGCGAACGTTTTCGCCCACAACCCAACTTGGTTTAATTTCTCGAATTGCTCTAAGCATTTGTGGCCATAGATGGCGTTCGTCTTCTTTTCCTTTTCTAAGCCCGGCGGTTGAGTATGGTTGACATGGGAATCCACCACTAAGGATATCAATGTTTCCTTCGTGAATAGAGAAGTCTGTTTTTGTAATGTCATTATATGATATTGAATTTGGAAAATGATGCTTTAAAACTCTTTGACCAAAAGGATTCCATTCGCAATGAAATGTGTTATTCCATCCGGCCCATTCAGCGGCTAAGTCAAAGCCACCTATTCCACTAAATAAAGATCCATGATTCATTTGTAAAATTGTTATGCAGCAAATATAAATAAAAAAACTTTAAAAAAAATAATTTTTTATTAAATAAATAATACTATATTTGCTCTCGTAGTATAAAACAAACTACATTTTAAATCATGGCATTATCACAATTAGGAGGTACAAACACAATTTACCTCAGTGTTGCGGACGGCAACTTAGTACGCCAACACAAGCAAGCAACCGAGCGCACAACCGAGCGCATAACAAAAACCGGTAAACTAGTTTATGAAGAAAGGTTTAAGGACTTAACTGCAAAGCTAGTAAAGATTGACACCAAAGAAAATGATTACGGGAAGCAATGGCAACTAAGTTTTACCGATGGCGAAGTTACTTACATAGTTTCGCTTCCGTTTAGTAGCCGTTATGCTTCATCATTTTTAAAGGCGTTACCAAATGTAAACTTGTATAAAGAGGTACGCTTTATGCCATGGGCCATGAAGGATAAGAACGATGCCACTAAAACAATTACGGGCATTACGTTGTATCAAGATGGCAATAAGATAGCGCCGGCTTATACCAAGGAAGATCCTAACGGCTTACCACAAATGACTAAGATAAAAGTAAAAGGTAAGGAGCAATGGGACGATAGCGACATGATGCTATTTTTAGAAAATATGGCAAACAATATTTTTAGCGTCTTAACGGCCACCGAAATGGAAGACAATGACGAAACACCTTTTTAGTAGTGTTGGTTTTTAAATAGCGGTTTTGGTAGTTTCCGTTTAAAAAACTACCATTATTTAAAAATCATAAAAAAAAATTATATGCCAGTAGTAAAAATTACAAAACAAACCGATTTAATCTTTAAAGAAGATAGATACTTTGTTTACATAGATAATAAATTTATAAGCGGATTTGCCACCATAGAACTAGCCGAAGAATTTGCAACCAAATTAGTTGCAAACGGCGGTAAGGAAAAAGCCGACGAAGTAACCATTAAAGAAATTATATGTTAGTAAAAACAAAACCAAACCAGTTAACGTTTGTCGATGGGCGTTTTTACACCGACACCGACGGGCAGTACTACCCAAGTGCTACCACCTTGCTTGAGGCATACCCAAAGCCTTACCAATTAATTCAATGGATGAAGGACATGGGAGCCAAGGCCGACGAAATTAGGGACAATGCCGGACGACGTGGAAGCGCGGTGCATCAGCTTACCGAGGACTACGATAACGGACTTGAATGTAATTTATTTGATGAAAACGGCAAGCCTAAACATAGCCTAGAAGAATGGGCCATGTTTGAACGTTACGTTGATTTTAGTAAAATTCATGCACCCGAGCATATTTTAATCGAGCAAACTTTTGTCAATGGTAAGCTAGGCTTTGCCGGTACGTTGGATCGTATTTGCAAGATTGATGGCAAAGTATATGTATTGGATATCAAGACTTCAAATGGTATTTACAATAGTTACTGGCTTCAATTATCGGCTTACAAGGAATTATATTTAAACGGCGTTAAGCATGCGGATGAATATCCGGATATTGACGGCGTGGCTATTTTATGGCTCAATGCCAAGACTAGGACTTACGGCAAAAATGGTGCCATACAAGGCCCAGGATGGCAAATGGTAACCAAAGATGATACCGCCAAAGACTGGGATTTATTCCAATCGGTGCAAAAACTTTGGCTTGCAGAACACGAGGACGATAAGCCAAAAGAATTTAGTTATCAACTATCACATAAAAAATAGTAAATTTACCCCATGACTACCAAAAGAAAACGATTGTATTTTGATATTGAAACGGCGCCAAACATCGGATTTTTTTGGCAGTCTGGGTTTAAATTAAATATTGGCCCGCAAAACATTATAAAAGAGCGTGCCATTATTTGCATTTGCTATAAGTGGGAAGAAGAAAAAGAAACCCACGCGCTTAGTTGGGATGCAAAACAATGCGATAAAAAAATGCTGCAAGACTTTATAAAAGTTTTAAATACCGCGGATGAAATTGTAGGACACAACGGCGATAAGTTTGACCTTGCATGGGTGCGCACGCGTTGTTTATTTCATAAGGTAGAATTATTCCCAACTTACATAAGCATTGACACTTTAAAAGTAGCGCGCGCAAAGTTTAAATTTAACTCAAATAAACTTAATTACATTGCCACATTTTTAGGCATTGGGCAAAAAATTAAAACCGATTACGATTTATGGAAGGATATTGTACTTAAGAAGGATAAAAAAGCAATGGACAAAATGATTAAATATTGCAAGATGGACGTAATACTTTTAGAAAAAGTACACAAAGCATTAAGCAATCACATCTTACCTAAAACGCATTACGGCGTTATATTTGGTGCGGATCGTGGTACATGTCCCGAGTGCGGAAGCGACGACCTTATAAAAAACAATAAGATAGTAACTGCATCTGGGTTAACGCGCATCCAATATAAGTGCAAGACTTGTAATAAATACCATAGCAAAATAGATAAGTAACATGAGCGCAAACCAAGAACAAGTTGGCGGGCAACACTACGTTATGTATAAAATTCAGCCTATTGAATTTATACAAAGCAATAGCATACCTTTTATAGAAGGCAACGTAATTAAATATGTAATGCGCCATAAGTATAAAAACGGCATTGAGGATTTAAAAAAAGCAAAACACTACATAGATTTATTAATACATTATGAATATGAAATTACCAAAAAATTGGAACAAAATGAAGTTAAGTGAGCAAGAAGTTTACTTGGTTAAAAAGTTAAGCGAACTTTACGACCTAGAAAATTATATAAGAAAAACTTTAGCGTCAATACGCGGAGGCCAGCGCATACATATAACCGAAGACATAAGACCAGATGAAGACCTTTTAAAAAATGCTTAAAATTAAAATTATATATCGCAAACTAGGTAGAGAGCAAGCACATGGCATGGCTAGTAGCGATGGTATTATTGAAATAGACGAGCGCCTTAAAGGTAAAAAGCACCTAGAAATTTTAATACATGAAGTACTGCATTTGCTATACCCTCGCAACTCCGAAGATACTATAATTAAAAACTCGGTAATGCTTACACGTATTTTATGGAAGGAAGGTTATAGACGTGTGGACCAAAAAGAAGACGAACCTTTACAAGATGGCTTAATATAAAAGCAATGATTAGAGTAATTAATTTTAGCGGTGGCAAGACAAGTGCATTAATGACAATAATGAATTATAGAGAAGGCGACCTTGTTATATTTGCTGATACTGGTAGAGAACATGCAAAAACCTATAAATTTATTAATGACTTTGAGGCCCACGAAAATATCCCAATTATTAGAGTAATGTTTGAGGGTGGGTTTAGAGGAATGCTTGAAAAAAAGAAATGGAAATTAATACCAAATAGAGTAAAGAGAGAATGCACTATTGAACTAAAAATTAAAACTGCTAAAAGATGGTTAAGGGCTAATTATGGAAAACAAGATTATGAGTGGCTTGTAGGTTTTAGATCCGATGAAGAACGTAGAGTAAAAGGATATCAACAAAGACAAAAATATATAATACCAAAATTTCCTTTATATGAGCAAGGAATTGATAAAGCACAAGTAAATAATTATTGGAGTAAAAAACCTTATACTTTAGAAATACCGGCAATACTTGGTAATTGTACTTTATGTTTTTTAAAAGGTAAAAATGCAATAATTAACATATTAAGAAGCTATCCAGAACTTGCTACCGAATGGATTGAAGATGAAGAATTTAGCAAATTGAAGGGGGGGGGGCATACATACTTTCAAGATACAACATATAAACAATTACTTAATTTAGCACAAAACGATTTATTTAAAGGGCAAGACCTTTCCGATTTAACTCCAGCATTTAATTGTTCTTGTACATCATAAAACTACCAATGATATTACGCGACTACCAAGTTGACATATCCGAACAAGCCATACAAATAATAAAAGACTTTGGCTTAGTCTATTTAGCTATGCAAGTGCGCACTGGTAAGACAATTACAAGTTTGCATATTGCTAGTTTATATAACGCTAAAAAGGTTTTATTTGTAACCAAGAAAAAGGCCATTAGCAGCATCCAGGACGACTACGATAATAGCCTTTGTATTTACGATTTAGATATTATCAATTATGAAAGCGTGCATAAGGCCCAACAAAATTATGATTTTATTATAATTGACGAAGCACATTCCCTAGGCCAATACCCCCAACCTAGCAATAGGACGACGGAACTAAAAAAGATATGCGCCGGTAAGCCTATTATTTATTTAAGTGGTACTCCCACGCCCGAAAGTTATGCGCAGTTGTACCATCAATTTTGGGTAAGTACTTTTAACCCATATAAGTTATTTAAAACATTTTACGCATGGCATAAGGAATATGGCATACCGGCTAAAAAATACGTATTCAATAGGGAAATTGCGGACTATTCAAAAGTAAAACAAGAACGCATTCAAATTGATACGGCGCATTTGTTTTTAACTTATACACAAGAAGATGCTGGGTTCGAGGGCTTAGTTGAAGAAACAATCCTTTACGTTCCAATGTCGGACAAAATTAAGTGGGCTATTGGCAAAATTACCAAGGACAAACTTTTTAAAACCAAAGATGGGCAAGTAGTCCTGGCGGATACGGCGGTTAAGGAAATGCAAAAGGTACACCAAATTTGTAGCGGATCCGTCAAGACCGAGGATGGCAATGGTATAATGTTTGACGACACTAAGGCCAAGTTTATAAAAGAGCGGTTTAAAGGGCAAAAGATAGCCATTTTTTACAAGTATATTGCCGAGGGCCTACAATTACGCTATACGTATGAAGCCCTCGTTTATGACGATCCTATGGCTTTTAACGAGGCGTCCGGCCCAGCGGTGTTTATAAGCCAAATACAAAGCGGACGGGAAGGCATTAATTTAAGCACCGCTGACGCCTTGGTTATGTACAATATAGACTTTGCGGCCGTAAGTTATTGGCAATCAAGGGCAAGGATGCAGACCAAAGACCGCACCGAGGCTAGTAAAGTGTACTGGGTATTTACCCAAGGCGGCATTGAGGATAGGATTTACAAGCTAGTACAAAGCAAAAAAGACTACACTTTAAGCCATTTTAAAAAAATTTATTAAAAATATTTTTTTATTCAAATAGTTTGTTTTAGCTTTGATTTATTAAAAACAAACACCACATGAAAAAGTCAATTAAAAAAGCAGTAGTAAGCATTAACAATGAACACTACAATTTAACTTTAGGAAGAAAAGCTATTATTAAAAAAGATAGTTTTTATAATGGCGAAAGTCATTATGTAGGAATTTGGGAAGATAACAATACTAAATTTGAAGCACCAAGTATCTTCTTTGAAGATTTAGAAGAATTTGCAAATGAAATGGATTTGCTACAAATTAAAACAAATGAGGATAATACAAAACTATATACTTATATTTCTAAAGATTTACAAAGTAAAATAAGTTTTCAAATGCACCCTAAAAAGGCTTTTGCATTTGCAGTTTTAGAAGCAATTAATATTCCTAAAAATATGATTAATGATATTTTAGACGGATTTATATTAAAAGGAATTAAGCAAAAAGAATATCAAGGCGGATTTGAACAAGCAATAATGACTATTGCATTTTAATAACTTCTTTGCGTTTAGGTCGGTATCGCCTACGGAACAACCGACATATTTTTAATTTAAAAAATTTAACATGAACAAGCAACAAAACCACAACTTTCAAGCGGTGGTAATTTTAATCGTAGTATTTTTAGTAACCGCATATCTTCAAAATATATGATAAAATCAATACTAGGGTTATTAAGATTCTTTTTAATAGCACTACCATTAGGGCTATTACTTTATGTAACAATATCTTTAATTTATAAACTAAAGGAATATGGCAAACCACAACGAATGGATTGAATTATCAATCGTAGAAAAAATTGACCTTGTAGGCAAGCTAACGCACCTACTACAAAATGAACTTGAATTTTATAATTCATTTAAAAAGCACATATCAGTTGCCGAAGAATTAGGATTATTTAACGATGTAAAAATAAACAATGAAGGAAATTCTTAAATACATCAAACTTTACACCGGTTGCAATGACCACGCCTTAAAGCGTATTAGCATTATTTTAGAAGATAAAATAAATCCCAAGGTTATTGAAAAAATAGTAATAGTAGAAAAATACATCAATAAAAATATTAGGCCTAAATTAACTCTTGACCAATGGGCGCCAATATATTTAAAAGAAAATAACTTAACCTACGAGGAAGTTAATAAAAAATCTGGAAAAGTAGAAGTTTGTAGAATTAGAACAAAATTTTGCCAAGAGGCATTTAAAGCTGGTTACGGATGCGCCGAACAAGCAAGATATTTGAAGCGTAACCATACTACTATACTGCATAACATACACCAAATTAAAACTAAATAGGCTCGTATTTACCCCCATCTAAAGCCCTTAAGACTTGGTTTCTTAGGGGTTTTTTTGTTGTGTAACTTACATGCACCCAGTCCGGATT
>Ga0114966_10000647_pt1 | contig 33368 bp, 25 predicted proteins | sample M_130207_XF_Meta_FD_87029 | JGI IMG/M metagenome (GOLD analysis project Ga0114966, IMG submission 87029) | Freshwater microbial communities from Lake Montjoie, Canada to study carbon cycling - M_130207_XF_MetaG | ecosystem: Environmental > Aquatic > Freshwater > Lake | place: Lake Montjoie... | reverse complement strand
TGCCAACCGCGTATAAAAGCCTGCCTTCCGCGGTCTTCATCTAAATAAGTGACGGTATAATTTGTCAAAGGCACAGCTAAATCCGTGCCACCAGTTAAGCGACTGGTTGTGCGTCCGCCTTCCAAAACTCGCTGAATTAATTCTTTCTCATTTTCGGGAGTCCATACCTTTTTATGCATAAACCATTCGCCTAAACATTCGCGGGGGGTCATTTTAGCATCATATACGGTAACAAACATACCCTTTGGTTTCGGCGATTTCTCTGGTAGCTCTCTTAAAAGAAAAGATAAATAGCCTACGGAACTGTAAGTGCGTCCCACCCATTGAAGTTGCCACTCCGGCGGGATAAGCTGATACAGTTTCCGAAAAGAGGCTAGATTATCAACGACGTTGGCATAGGTCTCGTCTTGAATCTGCCGAAACATTAATGCGTGGGCGGCTTTGTTCTCTTGCGCTAGGGCATTCTGAAAATCGGGGAAAAAATGTGAAAAATCTGCCGACACGACTAACAGGTCATATTTTTTATAATCATATTTTTTTAGTTTATCATCTCTTACGTTAAAACCTTCATATGTAATGGTCTCATATGTAATGGTCTCATATGTAATGGTGTCATATGTAAAAAGCATTTTCATCGCTTGCCACGGGACATAATATTCGTGAAAATATTTTTCTTCTACGTCCGGCTGAACACTGGCTGGATAATAAAGAATCAATACCGATTTAATTGGTTTAACCGGGCGGAAGCGCAGGGTATGCGATATGATCTCACCGGTAAAAGCCGTGCCGGCGTGGGGCAAAACATATCCGTGTAAATCCTTTACAGTTATTATTTTTTTTCGTGTCAGATCTTGTGTGTTAAACCACATTTTATATTATAATATACAAATATAAAGATAAAATCTCTCTATATATACTAAACAATGTCACTCGTGCAAGAGTACTTGGACTTGACGAAGAAATACAAAGCCGACTATGGCGAAAAAACCATCTTATTAATGCAAGTGGGTAGTTTTCTAGAAGTGTATGCGCTTATAAATCCAGATGGTAGTTATACGGGCAGTAATATTGTAGAATTTACGCAAATCAATGAGATGGTCATTGCTGAAAAAAACACATGTGTCGGGAAATTAAAAGTAGCAATGGCCGGGATGGGCGTAGCTTACGTGGATAAATACATTCAGAAATTACAAGAGCACGACTACACAATTGTCATTTATAAACAGGACATTAACGGCAAAAATACCACCCGCAGTTTAGCCGAAATCATTTCGCCGGGCACTTTTTTTCCCGCAGAAACGGCACAGCTCTCGAATAATATGATGTGTATTTGGTTACATAAATCCTCTAGCACGAAACTGATGCCGTCTCAGGTGACGCTCGGTATCGCAAATATAGATATTTATACGGGCAAAACGTCCTTATTTCAATTTGCCGCCAATTATCATCATAATCCGGCGACGTATGATGAATTAGAACGCTATATTTCGGCCTACCGCCCGAGTGAATGCCTCTTTCTAGCAAATATGCCCGAACAGGTAATCAACGACATTATCGGGTTTGTGGGCTTGGAACAGACGAAAATTCATAAGATAGATTTATCAGAGGGGCTCTGCCCCTACGACCCCGGCACCGACCCCAAGCTTACCGACCCCAAGCGGAATTGCCAGGGGCAGAGCCCCTACGACCCCAAGCGAAATTGTATGATCACCTTCGCTAAAAATGCCGAAAAACAAATTTATCAAACAGAAATTCTTAAAAAATTCTTTCCGAATCTCTCTACGTTTTACGAAATGTTTCCGACGCATCATATTGCGATGCAAGCGTTTTGTTTTTTATTGGATTTTGTCTACCAACACAGCCCGAACTTGGTGAAAAAATTAAGCGAACCGGTGTTTGAAAATTATACGGATAAACTTATTTTGGCCAATCATTCGCTACACCAATTGAACATTAATGATGATATGCGACATACCGGCCGTTATCGTTCCGTTGGCAGTTTACTCAATAATTGCGTGACCACAATGGGCAAACGTGATTTTCTATATAAACTTCATTATCCGATCACCCATGAACCAACATTACAAGCATCCTATGATATTACGGAACATCTATTAGGATGCGGTCAGGCTACTTGGCTAAACATTCGCCAAAGCTTAAGTACGGTTAGCGATTTAGAAAAATTTGCGCGCAAAGTGGTGACGCGAAAAATTATACCAGCAAATTTAGTATCGTTTGTAGCCGATTTAAACGCCATTCAGACGTTATATAACCAAACCCATACAGATGCGGTCTTGATGGCGTATTTACAAACGAAGAGTAGTGTACAAACGAAGAGTAGTGTACAAACGAAGAGTAGTGTACAAACGAAGAGTAGTGTACAAACGAACAGCAACGATATCCACACGCATTGTGCTGAAATTATCGCCGATATTACCAGAGTTTTTTGTTTGGCGGAATGTAACGAAAATTTGCATATTATTAACAAAGGCATCTCGCCCGTTATAGATGAATTAAGAAAAAACAGTTTTAGTGGCAAAGCGAAATTAGAAGCAATTTGTAATTTTTTGTCGGGGTTAATACAACGCTATGAAAAAACAGCGGCAGCGAAAGAAAAAGCCACACAATATGTAAAAATTCACGAAACCGCGAAAAGCAATGCCGTCTTAATTGCTACCACTCGGCGCATCGGGTTATTAAAAGAAGCGATTAAAACCGAGAAAAATAGTGCCGTAAACTTAACGTTTAATAACGGTACAGCCGAGGAAACCTTTAGTTTTGATGTAATGTCACTTGAATATGATAACAGCGGTGGCAGTAAAAACGATAAAGTAATCACGAGTCGCCAAATTAAAGAAATCACCAGCTCAACTGAAACCGCTAGCGATAAACTTGTACGAGAGATGCAACTGATTTTTCAAAACTATATGGGCGAATTTATGAAATTTGACATACCTCTTCAAGCGATTATTAAATACACGACGGAAATGGATATACTACAGTGTAAATGTTTTATAGCGAATAAATACAATTATTGTAAACCGCAAATTCATCAACCTGCCGAAAACTCGTTTTTTTCCTTTACGGATATCCGCCATCCCCTGATAGAATATTTACAAACGAATGAGCTCTATGTGACGAATGATTTATCAATGACCGCCTCTGGCATTTTGCTCTACGGCACCAACGCCGTCGGCAAAACCAGTTTCATTAAATCGGTGGGCATAGCCATTATTATGGCCCAAGCGGGGCTCTATGTCCCGTGTTCATCTTTTGTCTATAAGCCTTATCGCACGATTTTCACACGTATTCTTGGCAATGATAATTTATTTAAAGGACTCTCCACGTTTGCCGTAGAAATGACCGAACTGCGGGCGATTCTTATGCTAGCGGATGCGCACAGTCTCGTGTTGGGCGATGAACTTTGTTCAGGTACGGAAAGTGATTCGGCGCTCAGTATTTTTACGGCAGGTTTAGAAATCTTACACGAAAAAAAGAGCACCTTTCTCTTTGCCACCCATTTTCACGAAATAACGAAATATGAAGAAATCACGGCCTTAGAGAGATTAAAAATGCTTCATATGGCCGTGCATTATAATAAAGAAAACAACGCTTTGGTCTATGACCGCAAATTACGGGAAGGACCCGGCGAAAGTATGTATGGGTTAGAAGTCTGTAAATCCTTGAATTTGCCCGATGTTTTTTTACAACGGGCGCACGACATTCGGATGAAATATCGGCCTGAACGACAAAATATCTTATCGCTGTCGCCGACGCATTATAATGCTAAGAAAATAGTTGGCAATTGTGAAATATGTAAAAATAAAAAAGCCAGTGAAGTACATCATTTACAACACCAAAAAAATGCCAGCGCACAAAATGATTATATCCAAACTTTTCATAAAAATCATATCGCCAATTTATTGAACATTTGCGAAGATTGTCACCAAAAAATACACAAATCGGGACATCAACATAAAGTCGTAAAAACCACGGCAGGGTATAAGCTACAGCGGATAGAATAAGCTACAGCGGATAGAATAAGCTACAGCGGATAGAATAAGCTACAGCGTTACAGCGTTGCAGCGTTGCAGTGTTACATCTTAAGCCATTACATATAAATTATACCATATAAATTATACCATATATATTTATTCTATATATAGTATAACTACATAAGATATGAAAAAATTAGAAACAACATTAAGAAAATTATTTTCTTGGTCAGATTCTTCTTTTAGTCGGTTAACTTTACTCATTATCTGTCTAATTTTATTTTTAGGAATGTTTTGGCTTAATAAAAAAAATATATTAATTGAAGGTAATGTATTGGATGATATTCAAAAAAATATAGATAAAGGAGATGAAGAAACGACCGGTGGCTTTAATTATGTTTTTGGGAAAGTGGTATCAGTCCTCAGAGGCAAAACAAAAGAAGAGCCAAAATGGAATGATTTGGATTATAGTGAAGGCGAAATGGTTAACGGCTCTATTGATTTATACGATAGTAAAAATATTCCTGCTCTCGAAACAGAGGTCATTAACGATAATTGTAATAGTCGGTCAATGTTAAAAAGTGATTATCAGTATGATATATGCGAAAGATATGTTGGGGATCATAAAACTATAAATGAGAAATGTAGAGGTCTTGGCAAAAAAAGTTGTAATTTAATGAATTGTTGTATTTTATTAAACGGGAATAAATGTGTAGCAGGAAATGGAACTGGGCCGACTTATTATACGGATAATGGCACCGAAATAACGTTTGATTATTATGAATTTAAAGGACAAAGAATACCTCAATTACCGGATGACACGAATTATACAAATAAATGTGCCGTATATGCTGATAATAGTACGGGTATATCATATGATTGTATGGCACAAATGTTTAATGAATTGGGATGTGCTAATCCCAATCCCGATACAACAATTACATCAGATTATATGACAAAAAATATAAAATCTACTAAACGGTATATTCGCAATGATTTAAGTATGAAAGTACATAATTTAAAAAATACAAAAAACGATGAGGCGAATGTTAAAAAAGATAAAATGATTAAATGTGGAGGGGCGGTAACAGAATGTGATCAATTTTACAGTACTGACAAAAATGTGTCAAGTTCTTGTATGGAGGAATTTTTTATCCAAAAGCGCTTAGAAAAATTAAAAAAATATTATTATCTAACGGATAGTGATGAATTAAGTGATGCTAGTTTAAATGAGGTGGAAAATTTTATAACAGAAAATTATGTGAGCGATAATGCCAAATATACTAAGAGAGAACTTTTACCCCAGATTGAGACAAAAATAGATGAGTCTATTACCCGAATGAAAGAGAAAGATGAGGATAATATTTTATATCAATGTAGAAATTATAAAGACGATACGATAGATGTTTCGCGCGAGTGTATGAATTATATGTTTAAGTATGCCGGTTGTCCGGATGGTGACTATATGAATGTAATTGATGATAATTATTATAATCGTAATAGAAGAACCCCGCGAAAAGTCATCCAAGCAGATTTGAATAAAAAAGTGGCGCTTTATAAAAAAAATCAAGGTAGTAATGTATTTGATAATGATGATACTATAAGGTGCGAAGGTCATAATTCTGTTAAACGCAATTGTGATGCTTATTATAATAACGAAAAAAATGTTTCTGAAAATTGTATGAAGGATATGTTTGAAAAGATGCGAGATGATCAAATAAAAAATTTTAATAATGACGCGAAAAATATAAAATTAAATAGAACGATCGTAGCAGAAAATATACCTAATTTTATTAATTCAGAATATGCCGAAACAAATAAAAACGATACGAAAATTGCAACGTTTAATAAAATTAAATATAAAATTATGAAAATGATTGAGGATTTTAAAAAGTAAATGTTAAAAAAAAAAAGATTATAAATTAATTCTTATTATATTATAATGAAAACTAAAAACATTATAAATAAAATAATGTTATTTATTATACTCCTAATCATTTTAGGAATTATTTGGTTACTAAATACCAATATACAAAAGGAAGGAATGACAAGTGAAGAAAATAAGGTTGTAATGCAAAAATTTGCGAAAGGTCTAGTGAATACGATAGAAACTGAATTTAATCAGGCGGGTAGAGAAATAAATGGAGGCAAAACTTTTGCTGATATGAAAAATGCTATTCCCGATTTGTTTGATAATTTAAAGAGTTTGTTTAAATATGAAGAAGAATACGAGTATGATATGAGTTTTAATTCAGATATAAATAGTGTATCGGATACATCGGCATACAAACCGTGTAATGAACAAAGTTTTTTATCAGGAAAAAAATTCGGAGATAGTCTTACTGAAAAATATCGGAATAATCCGGTTGAATTAAATGAAAAATGTGGAATATTAACACAAGAAAATTGTAATGAGACCAGTAGTTGTATTTGGATAGGCTCTGGGAAAACCGGACAAAAACCTCGGTGTGTAGCTGGAAATGAAGACGGACCTTTTATTAAGACGGATAGTAATGGAAATGATATAGATTATGCTTATTATACCTATAGAAATGATTGTTATGGCAGTTGTGGTTCAGGCACAAATTATGCCAATCCTTGTTCTATGTTTAAGGATGAACAAGCTGGTGTCTCCTTTAATTGCTTAAACCGTTTGTGGTCGCAAACGGGTTGCCCAAATAGTCGTTATATTAGTAGTGCAAGAGTTGAAGAATTAAAAGATTATAGCAAAGAGCGAATAAAAGCAATTTTTAAAGAAGCCAAGAAAGAAGTCAATTATGCCAATTGTTATGGTCCCAACGAACGCGACTGGCCACCTGAATGTAGTGAATATCCGAATAATGAGAGCACTAATTTATCGGTGCGTTGTTTGAACAAATTATATGAAGATTCCGGCTGTGATAATAACGCGGCTATAGTTACCCCCGAATTTGCTTCTGTAAATAAATTTAAAACAAAAGGTGAAATGATAAATGAGTTTATTAACTACCGGAATGGCGTAAATGATGCTGGTATTGCGGATACTAGTTATAATAAATGTTTTGGCGATGATACAACGGGATGGCCTTTACCTTGCGATGGAACCACGGATAATTCCACTGCTTTATCCGGCCGTTGTATGAAAATGTTATTTGAAGAGGCGGGTTGTTTCGTGCAAAAGAATGGTGGTTTGTTTCAGTCCACTCCAACTTTTGTCGGGGATAATAAAAATAAAACTAAAAAAGATATGCAACAAATGTTTAAAACTATATTTAGTAATGTAGATGATACATCTTATACGCAATGTTATGGATTAGATCGCACGATATGGCCCAAACGACGGATGTTATTGGGCATTACAACGGATTATAAAATTATGGTGAAAAGTTTAGAAAAATCAGATAGTCTTATCAATGGTGCTTGGTCTGAAAGTAAGGCACCCGGACAACGAACAATGCTATCAATAACCCAAGTCACAAATAGGGAATTATTAGGCGATGATATGACTTATTGTTTTGTTGGGATTGGTACGGATTTCTTAATGTATGGCAAAAAGCAATTAAATGATGTTTGGACACAGCTTAAATGGGTAGATAAAAACCCTAGTAGATACACAGGATATTTTAATAGATATCAATGGTTTAATGTAAAACAATTAAATGATCCTAACAAATCATTAATGTTTATAAATCGTTATTATGATGCTCCGTTTATTATGGCTACTCCAACAGGTGATGCTACTACGGGTGGTGCTGCTAGTGGGGTTATTGGGGCTGCTGTTGCTAGTATTAGGGGTGCTGTTTCTAATAGTGCCAATGCTGACGATCCACCTTTGGATGCATCTTTTAATAATACTATTAAATTAATGTATCGCGATACATACAAGTATCATTTTCATGATATGTTATATATAGGTAGCGACGAAACTAGTGATAATTACATCGCGCTTGAAGGTAAAGCTGGGTGGTGGACGTTACATTCTAGGAATTATCTTTCTGATTTTAATTCAACGCCTTATAGAGGGAGAAATGGAAATTATATAGTAGCTAGTTTAAATAATAATAATTTAGGTATTAAAACAATGATAATGGTAGATAACTATTTAGTTGCTACAGGTTCTAGAGATAATGACATGTATATAAAAAATATAGACGGATCTACTACACAAACAACACTAGATAGTATTAAAAATAATCCTTGGATGGGTGGTGGTCAAGTAAACAGTCAATATAAATTTATACATTTGTGTGTAATAGAAGTTTAATATATTATAAAAAATTGATTTATATATAAAAATATATATATATAAAACATAAATAAAGATGCTCTTACCAGTGAAATGTTTTACGTGCGGAAAAGAGATTAGCAGTTATTATCGTGCTTATGAACGTGAAGTGCGGAAAAAGAAGATGGCGTCTGGTATCAATGATGTCGTGTATTTAACAAAAGTTCAAACTGAAAAAACGGCTGAAGGCGAAGTATTAGACAATTTACAATTAAAGAAGATGTGTTGTCGCAGACATTTATTAACGCATGTAGAGATTGAGTAAGTGATAGACACAATATATAAGTGATACAGACAATATAAATAATATATTTTTTTTATATATATTTTTTTATATATTTTTTATTTTCACAGAATAATATATAATAATGTATAGTAAAAAATACAAGACCAAAACCAAACGCCGTATGAATAAAAAAAAACGTACAACTCGGCGTCGGCGTCAGACAATAAAACGCCTGCGAACAATGTCATTGCGTAATCGGAAAACGATGCGAGGTGGGGGGTATCCCTTAGTTGGAGCTCCCTTTAATACGGATACAGGTGGAAATTTTTATATTCCTAGTAAGGTCGGCGTGCCAAGTGGTGGATTTGATCCAGCTAGGCCCGCTCCAGCGTTTTATAGTGGTGGCAAAGGCAAAGGCAAAGGCAAACATAGCCAAAAGGGTGGCGGAGTAAGTAGTTTTATTTCGGGTATATTACCCGACGAAATTGTTAATTTTGGACGTTTTATACCATCCTCCCTAGGACATTTAGCCGATAGATTTCAGGGAGTGGTATCATCGCCTTCCTCTTTAGTTTATCCAACCCAACAACCACACGTAGTACAAGGTTCTTCTACCAGTACTGCCCAGATGGCTCCGGTAGATGTAATGGGGGCTTTTAATAAAGCAAACGCATCGGTTTTGTCAATTTAATGATGTCAATTTAATGCTCTCTATTTAATGGAATATATATTTTCTTTTATTATATCATAATAATGACTTTTAAATTTATAAGAAAACTATGTACGCCTGCTTATGTGTATTTAGTCATTTCGTCAATTGCTATTATTTTGTTAATGTTTCAAAATGGCGGAAATACTGACCTATATTGTGTCGGAGAATTTGAATGTTCTGTTCCCAGTACCCCGCTCGTCTTTTTAATTAAATTCTTATATGTTGCTTTTTGGACGTTTATTTTAGATTCGGTTTGTAAGGCTGGACATAAACGTGTCTCGTGGTTTTTAGTCCTTTTGCCCTTTATATTATTTTTTGTGTTGCTAGGCCTTATGATGATGACCCAAGGCGTTGTTTAATTTTTTTTTATACAATGTTATTTTTTATATAATGTTATTTTTTATATAACATTTTATAAAAAATCACCCCCGGTGGGATTTGAACCCACAATCTTTGGATTAGAAGTCCAACGCGCGCTACGAAGGTCTGTTTTTTATCTCTCTGTATCTCTTTTTTATAACTTTAAATAAGGCATCATAATCACAAGTAATCCCGATAAATTCGCAATCCAACACCATAAACTGCCTCTTTCTTGGGGATAGTAAATGCGTATATATAAACATGAAAGAGAAGCCACTAAAAAATAAATCAGCCCTTGGGCAAAAGGTTTTATGAACAGAATCGCCAATAAGAAGGGCACGATATAGAAATCATTCATTTGGGCAAGATTAGGCATCTGCTTTGAATTCCTAATAAACCACCATATCAAATGGCAATGCGGTCCTTTTACAGATAACCAATTCTTATTTTTTTGGGTTACAAAAGCATAAAAGGTGGCGGAAATCGTTTTAATTAAAGAAATGCCTATAATGACCCATAAGACCATTTTTTCTCCTAGGTTATAGACCTTTTTATAATAATAGAACAAAGCCGCGACCAATACAAAAGGTTGAATTGATATATTTATTAAAGCTAATTTGGAAAATACACTATGATTGGTCATATTTCGCCACATAAAAAACTCAAACAATTGCATTAAAGAGAACCAAAAAATCCAGATGGAGAGAATACGGTCATTGTGTAAATTCCTGAACCATAAATATAGGCACATTAATGAACTGGTAATAAAAGTTGCCATAGAGACGGGTGCATTCCAGCACATTATATATATAGTTTAGATATATATATAAAAATTATACTAATTATATAATATAAATGGAAGAACGCTTTCCGTGGTTAATCATTGATAAATTTTTCAATGATAATCCAAATTTTTTAGTGGCTCATCATTTAGATTCCTACAATTCATTTTTTAATGAAGGGATAAAACGTATCTTTAAAGAGAAAAACCCCATTCGCATTATGAAAGAACAAGATGAAACGACCGGCGAATTCAATCTCGTCTGTAATATGTTCTTAGCTGGGAAAAACGGAGATAAATTATATTATGGAAAACCTGTCATTTACGACGAAAATCGCGAACATTTTATGTATCCGAACGAGGCGCGCCTCCGTAATATGACGTATGGTATTACCATTCATTATGATGTGGAAGTGGAATTTTTAATACGCAACCCCGAAACAAACGAAGTGGTACAACAAACCAGTTTACTTTCAAAAATATTTTTAGGGCGTTTTCCGATTATGTTACAATCTGATTTATGTATCCTAAGTGGTTTAGACCGTAATGTACGCTTTCGGATGGGGGAATGTCGTAATGACCGTGGTGGTTATTTTATTATTGACGGCAAAGAAAAGGCTATCATATGCCAAGAAAAATTCGGTGATAATATGCTTTATGTGAAAGACAAAGGCAATGAGTTGTATAGCCATTCGGCGGAAATCCGGTCAGTGTCAGAAGACGCCTCGAAACCCGTGCGAACCCTCTCCATTAAAATTGTAACACCGAACACCAAATTTACGAATAACCAGATTGTGGTCGTCGTGCCCAATGTGCGTAAACCCGTGCCCTTGTTTATTCTAATGCGCGCTCTGGGGATAGAATCCGACCGTGATATTATTGATTATTGTTTATTAGACCGGGTAAAGAATGCAACTTATGTGGATTTGTTTATTCCTTCCGTTCACGATGCCGCAATGGTCTTTAATCAAGAAGTGGCCTTGCAATACATTGCGTCTTTTACAAAAGGCAAAACGGTGCCCCACGCTTTAGAAATTCTGACAAATTATTTATTACCTCACGTCGGGGAAATGAATTTTCAGGATAAAGCTTATTTTATTGGTTATATGGTTCATCAATTACTGCAAGTGTATACAAAGGAGAAGAAATCCACTGACCGCGATAATTTTAGATTCAAACGCATTGAATTGACGGGTTCGCTTTTGTACGATTTATTTAAGGAATATTATTCCATCCAACAGAAAAACATTTTCCAGAAATTTGACAAGGAATATTATTATAAAAAAGACATTTATTTTAATAACTTTACAATGTTAATTGAGCGGAATTATAAAGAATTTTTTGCCGAACGAAATGTGGCCGACGGCTTTCGCAAGGCTTTTAAAGGCAACTGGGGTTCAGAAGCACATACCAAGCGGGTTGGCGCCGTACAAGATGTGAATCGGTTGAGTTTTAATTCTTATATGGCCCAAATGCGTAAAATGAATTTGCCGTTGGATGCGAGTGCGAAAATTGTTGGTCCGCGGTTAGCTCATACGACCCAATGGGGTATTATTGATCCGATTGATACGCCGGACGGGGCAAATGTCGGGTTACATAAAAATTTGACGATAATGGCCTCTATTACAAAAGGCACTTCTGCTTATCCGATCATAAAGTGGTTACGCATGAATGCGGATATGCTTTTATTGTCTGAATGTACGCCAATTATTATTTCGCGGTTGTGTAAAGTGATTGTGAATGGCAAATGGGTGGGTGTGCTCACTGAACCGCAACGTACTGAACAAACCTTAAAAGCCCTCCGGCGTGTAGCCGTCATACCGACCTTTACGAGTATTCATTGGCACATTGAATACAATACGTTATATATTTATACGGATGCCGGGCGAATTTGCCGGCCAATCTTTTACACAGGCACGGGCACGGGCACGCCCAGCTACACGAATCCAGTGATTCTAGCAAAAATAAAATCCAATGATTTTACGTGGGAACAACTTATCACCGGGTTCGCCAAAAAAAAGGAAACCGCTAATTTTAATTTACGAGCAGGACACTTGTATAATACACTCGCTGAGCTTTACAATGCCACCGATATAAAAGAACTGAGTGAAAGTGCCGCGATCTTGGATTACGTAGACACTTCCGAAGCCGAAGGTTCTTTAATCGCAATGGATTATGATATTGCGCACGAGTATAAGAAACCTTACACCCACGTGGAAATACATCCGTCCTTAATGATGGGGGTCATGGGTAACCAAGTTATTTTTCCCGAGAACAATCAATTGCCGCGTGATTTGTTTGCGTGCGGGCAAGCTCGGCAAGCCATTTCTCTCTACCACTCCAATTATCAGGTGCGCGTAGATAAATCAGCATATGTGCTAAATAATGGACAGGTGCCACTCGTAAAAAGTCGTTATTTGAAATACATTAACAACGAAGAACATCCGTGTGGCGAAAACACGATTGTAGCCATTATGTCTTTCAATGGGTATAATGTAGAGGATTCAATTCTCTTTAACGAAGGCTCCATCAAACGTGGACTTTTTCGGTCAACGTATTATAATGTGTATGAAAGCCGAGAAGAAAGCTCGGTGGTGGGGAAAAAAACCGTCGACACTTTTTTTACGGCCATTGAAGGCAAAAATGTCGTAGGCAAAAAGAAAGGAGCCGATTATTCTAAATTAGATGAATATGGGTTAATACGCGAAAACACTTTAATAGATGAAAAAACCATCCTGATCGGCAAAGCCACGACAAATTTGGACAAGCCCGATAGCTTTCTAGATGATTCCTCGCTCCCGAAAAAAGGCAAGAAGGGGTATGTGGATCGGGCTTTTATAACAGAAGGCGACCAAGGCTTTCGTATTGCCAAAGTGCGTATCCGCAATGAAGGTATTCCAAATATTGGCGATAAATTTTGTAGTCGTTGTGGGCAAAAAGGCACGGTTGGGATCGTCATTCCCGAAGAGGATATGCCTTTTACCGCCGACGGGATAAAACCCGATATTATTATTAATCCGCACGCGATTCCGTCGCGAATGACGATTGGCCAACTCGTGGAATCGCTGATGGGCAAAGCTTGCTCCTTCCAAGGAGCCTTTGGCGATTGTACCGCCTTTGTGAATAAAAACAATATGATAAAAGTGTTTGGCGAAGTATTAAACGAGAATGGTTTTCATTCCAGTGGCAATGATATTTTATACAATGGCCAAACCGGCGAACAAATGACTGCCGATATTTTTATGGGGCCGACTTATTATATGAAACTGAAACATATGGTCAGCGATAAAATCAATTATCGTGCCCGCGGACCGCGCACGGCTTTAACACGCCAAACCGTGCAGGGTCGCGCCAACGATGGTGGCTTGCGTATCGGCGAGATGGAACGCGATGGTTTAATTGCGCACGGCATTAATGGCTTTTTACAAGAATCCATGTTAGTGCGGGGGGATGATTATTATATGGCCGTCTGTAATAAAACCGGAATGGTGGCGATTTATAATGAGAGCAAAAATCTCTTTCTCAGTCCGTATTTGGATGGACCTATTAAATTTAACGGCACCCTAGACGAAAATATGAAGATTCAAACCGTTAGTCATTATGGACGCTCCTTTAGTATTGTGCGCGTGCCATATGCGTTTAAACTCATGATGCAAGAACTGACCACAATGAATGTACAAATGCGGTTAATTACGGAAGACAATATTAACCAGTTGGCGAATTTGTCCTTTTCGGATAATTTACAGAAATTAACGGGGAATAAACTAAATCTAAAGGATTTGGCAGCCAAAGGGGCTATTTCAACGGCTATTAAGCGCCAAGACAAAAAGAATTTGGCGGCACTTGGGTTTACAAAACTAACACCGCCCTCGCTGAAAAAATGGCGTATTACGGCTATGGAAAAAATACGCGCCGTTGATTTGGCTCCCGCCCCGAGTGCTGACAATCGGGAATTTATTACATTAGAACCCGCCCAAGAAAACCAGTGGTTTGCCTTACGCAAAAGAATCGACGAAGCGAAAACGAAATTAGATGAGATTCCCGGCCAGATGTTTCAAGATATTACGCGTATCTTAGATTCGTATGCGAAATTAAGAGGCATCTTACAAAGGACGTATAATATGGAAAACGCTACAAATGCCGCGTTGAAAATGTACGAAATGATTACCCAGTTTCAATTATTGAATGCCACTGCTGGTGGCGGTGGCTGTATGTCCGAAGTGACTGCTTTCTGTAATGCGGAATTGCCCGGGGCGTTTGTGATTGCGATTAACCATTATATGCGCACGAAATGTATGAATAGTGTCTTTGATTGGGTGGCCAGTTCTTATTTACCTGAAGCCGCTATGCAAACCGGGAATGCCACGATTTTAGATGATAAATATAAAATTCTAGAACGCAATAAACTTCATTGGTTCATTGGCGAACCTCCGAATGCTTTACCGAGTGGTACCAAACCCGTGACGGGTGATGTGACCGATGCGCAAGTGGTGAAAACGCTCGGCAATGCCGTCCACCAACGTTTTACCAATACGGGCGGTGCCACGATTTATACCAGTGATGTCGGTATTGAAATTCCGAAAGAAAATTTGAACCAGCAAGAAGAATTAACGTCCTTTGTGAATTACGGGCAAATTGTGGCGGGGTTGCTTTCCTTGGCGGTCGGTGGCAGTTTGGTGACGAAACAATTTACGTTTGTGACGCCTTTTAGTCGGTCGCTGATTGCTTTGGTAGCTTCGCTCTTTGAAGAAACGTACATCACTAAACCGCAAACCAGTCGCCCGACCAATTCCGAAATCTATTTGGTCGGCAAAGGTTTTAAAGGCATTAATACGGAATTAGCGCAGGCCTTGTTAGACCGTGCAAGAGTTTACCGAACGTTGAATAAATTGCCGACCGAATGGGGTTCGTTGCTTAAGCCAGAACTATTAGCCCAAGTGGACGGCGAAATTTTGGCGGCAGCGCAAGAAGTACACGGAGAACAGCAAGTGGCTTTCTTAAATGAAATTTCGGATGCTTATCGGGTAATGAGTATAGATCCTCAGCTCCGTTTATCAAATCCATATGAAACCCAAGCACAAAGTAAATGGTTAGAAGAAAATCCTATCAGCGTGATTGACAAAGAGGAGAACTTAAATAATTCAACGATAAGTGTAGAAGAACAAACCGCGAAATTCACAATGAAACCACAAACAGCACCAGGCATAGCACAAACAGCACCAGCACCAGGCATAGCACCAGGCATAGCACCAGGCATAGCAAGACCAGGCATAGCACAAACAGCACCAGGCATAGCAGCACCAGGCATAGCAGGACCTGAGCTAGAAGAATCTATGTTACTACCCGAACCCGAAAGTGAAAACGAACCTGAAAGTGAAAACGAAGGCGTAAGTGAAAGCGAAGGCGAAGGTGTAAGTGAAAACGAAAGCGAAGACGAAGGCAAGGGCAAAAACAAGGGCGTAACTAAAAAAATTAAATTTAATATATAATAAAATTGAAGGAATTAAAAATAACTCATTCTATAATATAATAAAGACACAATGGCTCAAACAACGAATGTTACTCAAAGTGGACAATTAATAGAAATATTTAACTCACGTAAAATCATCATTGAATTATTAGAAGCACAAAAATATGACGTATCCCAATATAAGGATTTTGGGATAAATGAAGTTAATACCATGTATCAAACCAAACAGATGGATATGTTATTACATAAAAATGGCACAGGCGCAGGCACAGGCACAGGCACAGGCACAGGCACAGGCACAGCAGGCACAGGCAAAAAAATATATGTAAAATACCATTTAGGAAAAAGTATACGACCGGTTAACCTCTATGAATACATAGAAGACCTCTATACGTTAGAAGAATTATTGACAAAAAAAGATGATCTCATTGTCATTATGAAAGATGAGCCCAACGATACAATACGGAAAACCTTAATGAATATTTGGGAACAAGAAGGCATCTTTATTATTGTTATTAACATTAAACGGTTACAATATAATATTATGAATCATCAGTTGGTTCCACCTCATATTGTATTAAGTGAGGATGAAGCAAGAGAGATAAAACAACGCTACAATATCTCCTCGGATAGCCAAATACCCGATATTTCGCGTTTTAGTCCGGTCTCGCAAGTGATTAGTATAAGACCAGGCGAATTATGTCATATAATACGCCCTAGTAAAACCGCTATAAAAGCCGATTTTTATCGCATTTGTATTAATAAATAAATATCCATATTATATAATATGGATGATTATGTTCCTCCGCCAATTTTTATAAAAGATGGGAAAAATTTACAGAATGATTTTGATGTAGCATTAAATAATTTGGTGGCTACATTTCCTCGGGGAAAATATAATCCAGATGTGTCGTCTAATTTTGTATCAACCCAAACTTATGGACAAGAATATGTAGCTGCACAAAAAATAATGTTAGATTTACAAGAAGACTTTTTTTTATATAAAAATAGTATTGTAAAAAACAATCAACAAATAATCAATGATATGAATAGTTTAGATACTAAAATCAATGATTTAGATATAGAAATTAAAACTTTAAAAGATCAGTTAGATTCATTGAAAGGTTCTAGTTATTCAGCGGAAGGTATGTTAGATGATAGTAAACTCACCCGAAATCAATTACTGGTTAGTAATATTATTTTATTTCTCCTCATAAGCATCTTTGGAACTATCTATTACAAAAGATTTGTTAAAAATGCCCCCTAATTATAATATAATATAAAAAATGATAATCTTTTTTATGAAGTTAATGTATATAATATATGCTGGATGAAATATTTAATAATTTAGGTATATACAAAAATATTAATAATTTAAATGAATCCTCTTCAGCTATAAATAAACATATAGAACAAGGACAAAATTTCATTAATTTTGCCAATGAAAAAAAAGACGATTCATCTCTCTTCGTTAATGATGGATATACCGTTATAGAAGGTCTTACAAACCTACCCTTTGATAATATTTTTAATACAAAATTAACCGATTATAAAACGGCATATACTACGTTTAAAAATATCGCTAACCCAACGCAGATGGAAAAAGATGCACTAAACGCAAAATATAATGAACTAGTTACATCCAGTAATAGTTTAATCACCACGATGAATACGGTCAGAAACGAAAGTACTTCATTTACTTCTAGAGCTGAAATAGATGGGAAAATTGCCCAAATAACCGAAATTATTAATGATTATAATAATGTAACGCCAGATGATGTATATGCTATAAGTAATAATAATAAAATTAATGATACACTAAATGGAAAGATTGAATCTACTACCTTACAAATGACGTCTACCTATTATCATTATATTGTTTATTTTTTAGTCTCGGTTACTATATTGGGGATGACCTTTTATTTATTTGTGAATCCCGACGCTGATGTGATGAAAGCATCCTATGTCGTGGGAGGGATATTAGCCGTTTATTTTATTTCAAAATTTATCGGGAAATAAGAGTTATATTATATAATATAATTATATAATTATATTATAATACAAAATGCCATATTCAACTTTTGATGATCCTAACAATGATTTAATAAATAAAAATCAAATTGAATTAGATGAATTAATCGTAAATTATAACGAGTTGTTTAATGCCTTTAAAGATTCTATTAAAAACAATACGTCATTTGATCCGTCTTATAACAGTATAAAAAATGAGTATGATAATGCCCAGGGAAATTATGATGGGAAGATGATGACTTATAATGAAGCAAAAGACAATCATCGTATCAACACCGACATCGTTGATAGCAAAAATAAAGTATCTTCTACCGCAGAATATAATTTAACTATAGCAAGGAATGAACAAAAGGTGGTGAAAGATGCCTTTGACGCGGCAACGACTGCTAAACAAATCGCGGAAGCCGCCAAAGTTGCCGCGCAGATAGCGTCTGACAATGCTATTATCGCTTATAATAGTGCGGTTCTTGCGATTGGGGTAGAAACCTCTAGAACCGCGATAACGAATGCTGATACTAATTTGACCACAAAAAATACGGCGCTTACAGCTACTCAAAATGCCGTTACGTCGGCCCAAAATTTATATAATACCGCTCTTACAGATTACAATAATAAAGTGCAATTAGCCGGAATCGCACTGAATGTGCAAAAGTCAAAATTAGCCGAACTAGATGCCGCCATAGCCGTAACATCAGCCGCCAACGACGCAAAAATCGCAGCCGAAACCAATTATACGAATCTTTTAAACTCAATATCAGCATCCCCTGCCGCTAAAGCCGCCGCTTTGGAAATAAAAAATACTAAAGTGGCCGCATATACATTGGCATTTAATAAACAAGCTTTGGTCCAGTCACAGTTAGGAACCGCCAATAGTAACTTAAATACCGCCAACACCGCCAAAGCGAACGCCCAGCAAACATTAACAACTATGTTGAGTGATTTAAATGCCAAAAAAGCTACCTTGGCCACCGCAATTTCTGCGCAACAAGATGCCGCGTCGGGTAAAGCCGCCGCCATAACCTATGCTTCTCCTGCCGCGGTTGCTGCCCGAACTGCCACCGCCGTAGCCGCCGAAAAAGCCAAAATCAATGCCAAGACCATTTTAGACACAACTATAGCAAATTTAATTAAACCCACGGCAGATTTAATTACAGCGCAAGAAAACTTAACAAAGGCTAATCTGGCATTAAGCGTCGCAACGGGTGCTTCGGCCACAGCTAAAAACGAATTAGCCAGTGCTATAACTATTGCAAATCAAACCCAAACGATTCTGGATACCGCTGCATCCCAAATGCAAGCCGCCGAAAAAATAAAATCAGATAAACTACAAATTTATAATGAGATGATTGAAATATATACGGAAAACATTCGGAATAAACGTATTCCCGTGGATGAATTAAGCACAAAAATCAAAATAAAACTAAGTGAAATGAATGCTTTAATTAAAACGCTAATGCCATTAGAAACGAATAACCGATCATCGGCAAATCAAAAGATAAAAAATATACGGGATATATTAACTGATCTAGAATTAAAAAATGCACAAATAAATAACATGACGCCCGCTGAAAAAAAAGCGAATGAGGAAAGATCAAAAGATTTAGAGGACAAACATATAGTGTCATCCTTGAAAACCGACTCTAGTTATAGTAAATATATGTTATATTTTGTATTTATGCTATTTGTCATCGCCGGTTTAATTTATATTTACATCGTGCCAGAATCAGGAAATTTAGATATGTTTATGTTATTTGTAGGCCTTATTATTATTGGTTACTATTTATACGATTATATCACGATAAAAATTAGAAATAATTAAGAATATATGATAACATAGAATATAATATATAAAAATTATATATATATTATAATAGTAATGAGTGGTAACAAGAATATATTGGATCAAGGTTTAACCCTAATAGAAAATATGAAAAAAAAGGCTATGGCTATTCTAAACCCAGTATCTGAAGGATATTATGGAATACTTTCAACGGATTTTGATGCTAGTCTTAACAAACTAAGTGAAAGTGATCGGCTTCTTATGGATGCGAATGAAAGTAAATTCGAAATGTATAAAGCCAATTTATTAACCGCAAAACAAGCTTTAAATACAAAAAAGGATGAATATTTAACGAAGGTTAGTGCTATTCCCGGTAAAAAAAATTATAATTTATTTATTAATCGGCCATTAGCTAACGAGGAAATGAACATTAACAAGAGCGGACAATGTGTGCCAATTAATAGATTAAATAACTTACCTATCAATGTAGATTTTTCCAATAATTATCCTGTGAATTTTACTTCCTTTAATGAAGCCAAACATGCTTGTCAAATGTGGTCATTTGATTCCGGCAAAAATATATTTGCTTTATCTAAAAAACCAGGCGGGGTTGGATATAACTGCCACACAAGTAATAGTAATGTCGTAGATAGTTCGTATATAGTACAAAAGGTGGGTTATGTATTAGCCGATATGTCGGCAAATTCAACTAGTGTGGGACAATTATTTTATAATGGAAAAATTGGAATTTATGATTCGGATATTAACCAACTTTTTGGTCTGAGTTATCCGAATACGATTGATTATACCTTAACTGATAAATTAACATGTGATAAATGGAATGGAGGTGGCTTGAATAAAGAAAGTTTAAAGGCGAGTTATGGGCGAAATTGTAATAATGTTTCGGTGAATCCGGCGATGGTACGCTATATTACTATTTCAGCTAATGTAAAGAATGAACCTGTACAAATCTCGCAACTAGCTGTTTACGCTTTTGCAAACGGAAAAAGTGTAAATATAGCAAATGTTTTAATTAATCCCACCAGAACCGTAAGTGCTACTAGTAATCCAACCGATGCAGTTAAAGCCGTTGATGGCGTCTTTTCTAAAAAAACTGCAAATAATATATATATATCTTCTAGTGGGGCGGGGAACTACTGGTCCTTAGATTTAAAGAAAGAATATCCAGTATATAACGTTATATATTATAATCGCAGTGATGGTTTTGCCGAACGCGCAATTGGAATGAAACTGGATTTAAAAAATGCGAATTCGGAACTAGTCCAACGAATTATATTAAAGAGTGATTTCCAACAAAATTATTCAATTACCAAAAATACCGAGAGCACTGCTGCTGCCGGCACTGCCGCCACCACTGGACCAACTTATACTTATAGTGTAATACCTGAAACTTCGCGTGAATATAGTGGCAGTTATAGAAATCTCTTAAATGAAAGTAAATCCGAATTAAATTCATTGACTGCCTGGGTAGCCGCTGAATCCGTCGTTAGCAAACAACAACCCGTTCTAACAAATAACAAAATGTCTAAACCACCTACGGCGCAATATATGCAAATAAATTTACCTGCTCTTATGGATATATCTGGTATAATTGTTCAATCGCGCCGTGATTTTCTGCAATATATCAGAGAATTTTATATTCAGTATTCTCTCAGCGACACGGGTGAGACTGATTGGACCATACCCCCCGTAAATGAACAAGCCAATTCCGTTCAATATTTTAGTGTTAATCCTGATAATTGGGGGACTAATAGAGATTTACAAAAACAAATTTTATTTAAAGATTTTTTGCAAAATATGAATGGAGTACCGATATCAACCTTACGGGCTCGGCGTATCCGAATTATTCCGACCGATTGGTATTCGTATATGTCTATGCGCGCTGCTCTTATAAAAGTCGATACACAAAACTCTATTATTTAATAAACATATACTATTTAATAACATATACTAATTAATAAACATATACTAATTAATAAACATATAGTATTTAATAACATATACTATTTAATAACATATAGTTTATATAAAAAAAATATCATTTTATATAAATGGCGTCATATTATTATGTAGAAGAAAATAATTGGACTGATATTTTAAAAGGAGAATATAATACAACTATTTATCCTAGCGATAATGAACAAACGGGTGTATATACTTACAATATTCCTGGCGATGGCACCTCCGCCGACCCTGCCATAGATTGTTTAAAATCTTTTAAAGTAAATTATAGATGTGGTAGTATTGATAGTTCTGAAAAAAAAATAGATATACCAAACGCGGGTTATAATGGAGGCAAAACCGTTACGTTTGATTGTTCCGAATCCTATGAAAAATGTAATGATATAAAATTAACTTTAGATAATGATGGTTCTTTAACATTAACCAGTGGTTCTGAAAAATTATGGGATAATAAAAATAGTATTGACGTTTTAAAAATGAAAAGTGACATGGAATCAGGTTTATTAGTAGCTTTTATAAGTGATATTAGTCAAAATTATATAATAGGTGGTGAACAAATAGAAAAGAATAAATACATCATCTCGCCAAATAAAATGTTTAAATTAATTTTAAATGATATACCACTAGAGAAAACAACCGGCGGGCCTAAACTAAATCGTAGTGCTCTGTATGTGACCTATCAAATGCTTGGTTGCGGTCTTGAGACACAAGAAATTTTAGACCCTTCCGCGGCAAGATTATATACGATTAACGATAGTACAAGTAAAAGCAATATAGGAAGCGTGGGCTATGTCAATGAATTGGGACAACTTATTTCATATCCCACTGATTCTATTGCGTATAATAGCACGGATTACGAAAAAATAGGGAATTATGGTTTATTTAACTCGGCCGATCTATCAGCTTCTATGCAAACGAGTGTTGATGAATGTATAAAAGCATGTAACAATTTTAATGGAGATAGTATTACTTCACAACAATGTGCCGGTTTTGTTTATGAAAAAGTCGGCAAAGTTTGTCGGTTGAAAAATAAATTTCAGGTTTTTACCGGTAACCGATTTATAAATGATAATTATGAATATTATGTTCGCAATAAAGGTATAGTCGGCGGGTGGGATCCTTCGTGTCGGACGGATACAATTCAAACGGGTTCACAACTTTTGTGGCGAGATGTTTCGTCGGGCGTAATGTCGCCTACGAATAAATGTGGCTTGGAAAAATACATTGTAAATGAAGAGCGCGCTGTTAATATTGTAGATGCTTCTTTAAATGGATTAAAAACGATTTTATATGAACTAAAAAATACATTTTTAACCAAATTTAATAGGATAAAAGATAGAATTAACAGTTTTAATGAGAATGCCGATATCTATTTGAATGATTTACAAAATTCTCGTAAAGAATTAGGGGATTGGACGGGTAAACAATTAAAACAATTAGAAGCTATGGACGAAGACCGTGATTTAAATATGATGTCACAAAATTACAAACATATTATATGGAGTATTTTAGCGATTATTATAATTATAATCGCTATGGGAATTACGCGAAATGTTACAACTGAAATATAAATTATTATATATAATTTTCTTAGAAGAGTATATAATAAATAATGTCAAAAACAATAATGGATGCTATTACACAACTTCAAAATCAAGAACAAGCTTTAATTTTGGTATTAAATACTACGATTAATAACGATCCTACTAATGCCGTAGCTATTAATCAAATTAAAGGTCAAATAAATGATCTTTCAGATCAACGCATTGCATTATTTGAAAATTTAAAAGATCAGGCGAGTTATTTACAAACAGGTGTTTCAAATTCTCGCGCGGATTTAGTTGCGCAAGAAACCTTATTAAATGTGGTGGAACAACAATTAACTAGCGCGAAAACCACTTTATCTGGGTTACAGAATAAAAATGATACCAAATTGCGTATGGTTGAGATCAATACTTATTACGGAAAGCGGTATGAAGCCCAAAGCGAACTTATGAAATTGATTATTTTTGTGTGTGTTCCCGTTATAATTTTATACATTTTAAAGAAGAAAGGTTTCATCCCAGAAACGTTGGCAAATTATTTAATTGGTATTACCATTGCCGTAAGTGCTATTTTTGTTATACGCAAAGTATGGGATATAAGTATGCGAAGTAATATGGATTATGATGAATATGACTGGAAGTTTGAAGACCCGGCTGATTATGCCCCGTCCATATGGGAATATAATAAAAAAAATTTCTTTAATTTTGAAAATCCGCTAAAAGATCTTATTGGAAATTTAGGATTATGTGTAGGATCAGATTGTTGTGCGAATGGACTCTATTTTGATACAGAAAAACAAAAATGTACGAACCGCGAACATTATGAGAACTTGGGGGGAAAATTATGTGGTACGCCCGTCGTCAGATATGAGGAAGAGTTGAATAAAAATGGTGTAGCTCCTTTTAGTTATTCAACTGATTATTCTATGTTGTAAGCTATGTATCTATGCTATATAATGTATGTATGCTATATAATGTATATAAGCTATATAATGTATGTATGATATATAATGTATATATGCTATATAAGCTATGCTATATATTATAATACCATAAATACTATTTTATAACTATATATTAGATAATAGAATATGGGGGATGTAACTGATTTATCCGGATTTGATTTATCCTTAAATTTTACAGAATTTTTAAAAAGTTTACCAGATTTAAAAAAATTAGAAAGTGGGGCTGGATTATTCTGTGGTCCAAATTCAGAATGTTACAAAAAAAAAAATAGCGAAAAATTACAGAGTATTTATGATGACGCAAAAGATTCTTTAGTTAATGCTCCGCTGGAGGTAAGTTTAGCTGAGAAAAATTTATATCTATACAATAACGGTGTTGACGGCGGTGAATATATTTATAAAAATCTCATTATTGACCGGTTTGCCAAGACGGCGCAAGAATTAAGAACAAATTCTATTCAAAAACAACAAGATTTTATGATGGATTTATCTCGGGTCTTAAAACAATACAGAATAGATGTATTATCTTTTGAAAAAACGAAAAAGTTATTACAAACAAGAGAAGAAGAAAAGCAAAAAATAATTAAAAATATAAATATGTATGACCGTATCATTAAAACCAATGAACGGAAAGTCGTTTATGAAGATAAAGACGCCGACGGTTTAAATATTTATCGGCGGGTGATGTTATTTATTTATTATAGTGTTATTATTAGTTATATTATTTTTGGAAATTTTATTCCGGATAAACTTTATTTAAAATATACTCTATGGATTGTTATTATTATTGTATCCATCATACCAATTATTATGAATATGATTATAAAATGGTTCTTTATTATCGGCGAAGTCGTCTTGTACTGGTTTAAAGATATGCCACATAAAGATGTGTATATAGATCTCTAAGATGGGGGTTACACCCCCACACCCCCCATTGGTGAAAAAATCCTATTACACCTTCGCACATTTAAAATGCCGATTATTTTAATATAAAAAATAATACTATATAATAATAATGTCTCTTTCATATAAAGATTTAGTATTTGTCTCCAATAGAACAGATAAATATATAAGAAAAGAAGAAGTTGATATTTATCAAGAGTGGGAGGATAAATTACATGAGTATAGAATGGAGTTATTTATACTACCAGAAGGGGTAAATTTAAGATGTAATGATCTAAAAAGATTTGTTATAAGCCAACCAAATAGCAAGTTTGTATATTTTCCTTTATCGCGTGAATTTGATATATTTTTCAGTGTTAAATCCATTACAAATGCCGAACATATCCTAAAATTAGAATTATGTTATGCGGATGGATTAGAAAAAATAAAAGATGTTGAATTTAATAAAGATATTTGTGTTCCCTTATATATTTACCAATGTATTAAAGTAGAATATGATGATGTAGAGAATGTTCCAGTAAAAGTTGAAATGATATATTCTGCCGGATTATTAAAACATAAATATAAAAATAATATAACAAATATTATTTTTCCTTAGTTTTATTAATAATCGGCGTTTTAAATGTGCGAAAGTGTAATATTTTTTATTATATTCTAATAAAAAATACATTTATTCACGTGGAAAATTTCACCCCAATGGGGGGTGTGGGGGTGCTAACCCCCATTTAGATATTTTCCAGCGGATCTTCATCTTCATATACAATTTCTATATTATGCCAGCCGTTCTTATACACACCGTACCGCTGATTCATAAATTCGGTAATCTCTTTGCCTTTCGGCACAACTTTACCGTAGTTTTGTACATACCAGATTTTGAAGGTTTCCATCATATTTGTCTTCTTCACGACCGATCCAATTTTCTTACGAATATTATCGCGAATAAAACCGGCCAAGTAATCTTGGTTTTCGCGGTGTTTGTCGCTCGTAGAAAGCACGATACTACAATCATTGACAATACCCTGTTCCTTAAATGAGCGATTCACTAGCATAGACATAAACACCGTAGCCCAGTGTTTAAACCGCTCTTCTAATTTTTTATTCAGGGGAAATTGGTAAGGGCATTCGCTCTTCGGAAATTTAATTTCGTCTTCATACGGGTTTTCCAAAAACTTTGCCATAAAATCTATATACCGCATTCGGCGCCACGTGCCGTCGTCATTGCTCGTATCTTCGAAATCCGTGTTGGTACAGACCACCAGTTTAAATTGCGGGACAAATGTGACCGAATCTTTAAAGAGCGCCCGGGCTTGTATGGGATCCGTCCCGCCCGTCAACTCTTTTAAGGACCCTTCATTGATTTTATCGCCTTTAGTCGGCTCTTGCATCACCGCATACCGCACGCCATCTAATTGCGCCACTTCTGAGGAGGTACTGCCGACCGAATTGCGTTTGGTCGTAATTAACGTAATCGGCACCGTCCCTTTATAACTGCCCATACACTGACTCATTAAAGAGGTGAGCGCCGATTTGCCATTACGCCCTGAACCTTTATACACGTGGAACGTCTGATTGGTGTTTACGCCGATTAAACACGACGCTAAATGCGACCACATGTAATTTTCCAAATCTTTTAAGGGGAAGAGTTGCGCCATAAACTCATTAATTTCGGCAATGATCGGGCCTTGCTTGCTGGGGTTATAAGGTATGTAATCTATATTTGTGCATTTCGAGACAAAGTCGTCGGGTTGTCCTTTGCGGTGGATACCCTGCGTAAAGTCCACGACGCCGTTATTAAAGCAGAGCAAATACGGATTCCGATCCAACTTTTCCAAAAATTCTTTATCGTAGAACAATTCACACGCTTCCCGCATAATGTTTTGTTTTGGTTGGGTTTTTTTCAGGATGGTGCGAATTTCTAATAACCGTTGCGAAATTTTCATCAGCTTTAAGCGTGTACTGTCCCCGGCGTCATCAATCAGCGCAATCCGGTTCGTTATTTCGTTTAATTTTTCGTTGTAAATGGACCACATCTCATTTGAAATCGCCATACGAAGCGAATTTCCCGAATCAACCTCGCGCCAACGATGATTAATGTATTCATACCAGACTTTGGTCTTAACGCTCGTACAGACAAACCGGTCTTTATACATATTATACAGGACCGCCGCTAAATCACAATCCGTCGGCGAATCGGATTCTACCGATTGGGTAATAAAATATTCTACCGTTTCCTTCTGTATCAGGTCGTGTTTTTCGCGTGCGTCGTTTTTTAACCAATACATAATAGAGCGGTACGTTAAACATTCGGTGCTATTATTTTGGGAAAACTTTTCCCATTGGTCGTGTAATTCGGGCACGTGACGCCAGTCAAATTTGCCGTTCGCTCCCTTTAAGGTATCGCGACAATTATCTTGGGAACTAAATTTTAGCCACGTGAGAAACAGCGAGTGATCGGTATTGTGTAGCGCCATCCCTACCCGGATCCATTTTGTATAACTACCGGGTCCGTAATAAGACGCCGGTAAACTCATCGTGTATGCGTGTGTTTCCTTTAAACGGTATTCCATGGGTCCGATATCTTCAAACCGTGACGCAATCATATTGTCTAATACCGCTTCACTATTAATATCCCGATAAGCGGGCGTGCCACCCGTTTTTGTATAATTTAATTTATTTTTGGGCTTGCCGATGTTTTTTTTATCGCCCGCGGGGGCCGCGGATTTTTGGTTGAGGGTTTCCTTGGCCGCTTCAAAAGCCGGAGCCACGCCAGGCATTAAAGGAAAGCCCGGATAATCGGTATAACGGGCCGACAATTTATATATATATTTTTCGGTTGAAAACTTATCTAGCGGATTTTCTTCGATTGTCCAAAACTTACTATCATTTAACCCATAATTCAGAATAAAATGATGTTTTACCATATAGGCTTTATTTCCGGGTTTGCGCGAGCCGTAGAGTTGCCAATTTACAAACCCTTTGGTCACGCCTTCGTCTAGGACATCTTCCCAGGTATTGGTAATGGGTAAATCGTCCCATATATTTTTTATTTCGGCCAACACTTTTTTTCGGAGCAGGACTTGTAATGCCCGGTGCATTTGAACCCCGATAATAATATGAATGCCGTCTTTTGTTTTATTATCTAATGGATTCACGCCGTCCTTTTCCATCACGAAGACTTCAACCGTAGCGCCGGTCGTCACATCAAGGAGTTCATTTATTTTATCCAGATAAAGCATGACAATATCCACGATATGGTCTTTGGTATGCTGTTTGCTGGTAATCGATGGGTCGTAGCGCATATCTATATCAACCATGATCGGCCCGCCGTCCAGCAGTTGTTTTTCCGTTAAGTAATCCTTATTGCCCTTGACAAACACGTGTTCATAATACTGCTCCATAAACTTTTTCCAGTCGCCGTCATTTATTTTATAGCTGCCGCCGGCAATATTAAGAGTTTTATCGCCAATGCGCGTATGCGTGAAGCCTTCCCCCTTGACAGCATTTTGTGTGCGTAAATAATTTTCAAAGCTCGTTGATTTTGCTGTTGCGACAGCCATCTTTGTTAGTATACTATATATAGAATAGATTAGTTTTATTCAATTTTTTATATATATATTTTTTTGGTTTTTTTTATGTATGTTTTTTATGACAGGCAATTTCGTGTCATTTATATCTATTGAAATAGATACATAAATATAACTAAATATATATATATAAATAATGTCAGTACCGGACAATACTTCGGTTTCGGCTGTGCCTTCGGCTTCGGCTGTGCCTTCGGCTTCGGCTGTGCCTTCGGCTTCGGCTGTGCCTTCGGCTTCGGCTGTGCCTTCGGCTTCGGCTGTGCCTTCGGCTTCGGCTGTGCCTTCGGCTTCGGCTTCGCAACTTTTCGTGTCAAAGGACACGATGCGACGTATTATTAGTGATGTGAAAGAACTGCGAAAGAATCCTTTAACCTCTCACGGCATTTATTATGAACACGATGAAACGGATATGCTCAAGGGGAAAGCGCTGATTATTGGTCCGGCAGATACGCCCTATGCGGATGGCTTTTATTTATTTAAATTCACATTTCCCACCAATTACCCGTATGAACCGCCGAAAGTACAGTACTGCACGAATGACGGAAATACGCGGTTTAACCCGAATTTATATCGCTGTGGGAAAGTCTGTCTCTCTATTTTAAATACGTGGCAAGGGGAAAAATGGAGCGCTTGCCAAACCATTTCGTCGGTTTTGTTGGCGCTGTGTACGGTCTTGAATGCGACGCCATTGTTGAATGAACCGGGGGTCACCAAAAATCATCGGGATTATGAAAATTATAATGAAATTATCCGTTATAAAAATATTGAAGTGGCGATTTTGGGGATGCTCCATCATGAACAAATTAAAGAAGAATTTGCCGTCTTTCAGCCGATAATGCACGAACATTTTCAAGTGAATAAAGAAAAGATTCGGGCGCGAATTAATTTGGAAAAAGAGGGGGACCTGATTATGACGGGGGTCTACAATTTACACATTTTTTTAAATTATAAAGCGCTGTTAGAGAGATTTTAACTATATTTATATTATTACGGGTGTCTTCGGTCCGGTTAATTTTCTTATCACCTTGTTTGTATTACCACGCATTTGCTCATTCAACTTAATTGTATTTACCGAACTAGACGCTTTTTTAAATGGTAATGTGTTAAAATAGATTGTTTTAACTGGAGTTTTTCGTAATGTTGTTCGTCGTATAGGTAAAGGAGGTGGTATTACAGGAGGAGGTACATAATTTTCGTTTGTTTGAGAATCAGCCTCATACAATGATATTGAACGATTTGAATCTGGCGCTGGTGCTTGTGCTGGTGCTTGTGCTTGTGCTTGTGCTGGTGCTGGTGCTGGTGTTAGTTCTTTTTTTTTTTCTGGTGTTTTAAAAGGGTTTGCAATCATATATACGTGTTCTGATGTTAAATCTTCAAAATTAGGTATACGTATTTTAGAATATTCTATACAATCAACTTTTTCTTTATTTTTATTAAATTTTTCATTAATTTTCATATTAATTTTCTTAATTTCCTTATTACATTTTTTAATTAATTTTGTATATTTGGCATGATAATGTTTACAGGTTTTAGCTTTTACCGCAGCGGTGCCCGATGTTAAATATTGTCCCATCATTCTAAGTTTGCTACCCCCACCCCCTTTTTTTGCATATTGTCGTTTTCTGGTTTTTGTCATATATATATAATATATATATAACAATCTTATTTTTTTAAGGATTTATTATTTGTTTTTGTATCCGTGCCCCTGGCCAATTTATTGTAATAAGGACTATTTTTACGCGAAGATATTGTTTTGGTTTTATAACCACGTAAATGCGCATAACTGCCTGATGGTTTATTCGGGGTGGACAATCTTGCGCGTTTTTTTGTGGTATTGGCAGGGGCAGGGGCAGGAGCAGGGACAGGAGGTGTTTTGTGTTTTCGGGTAAACAACCGTCTAAAAAAGGAACGGATCGGCATTTATATAATAGAGAGATTTTAATAGGAAGAGGAGGATGTGTTTTTTTTGGCAAATATGAGGGGTGGTGGTCTTCGTTTTGTTTTGTTTTTTGCTGGTGCTTCTGCTTCAGGGGGAAAACCATATCTAGTACCGCTTGATGGTGCTTTTTCTACTTGTTCAGGTGAAAAACCATATCTAGTACCGCTTGATTTTTTTTTTGCATTTTCGGAAGGCTGTTTGGGATATAATAGGCTTGGTCGGTTTTTGTTATAGTGAGATCTCAGTTGTTTATTTAACTTATTTATTTGTCTTGTTTGAAAAAAATTTTTTACTGGATTAAATTGTCTGTTTCTTTTTCTGATTTTTCTTACTATCTGATAGAGTAAATTTTGTTCTTCTTTTTTTATTGGATCAGTTTCAATTACAGGTATATTTTCAGATGGTAAACTATTTACGCCGCCCCGCTTTCTTTTCGTCATTCTCCTCATTTTCATTTTTTTATTACGCGTTAGCATTATTATATATATATTATTATTTTTTTTCCTCATTGAAATAATTGTGAATGAGGGTATCTTTGGATTTATTTTCTACTTGTCCAGCTAAAATACTTTGTTCATAAATTTGACGCAAAACATCATTCGGCGCCGCCGAGCCGACTTTTAATAAATTTTTACTACGGAGGAAATTCTTTACGTCTAAAATACTTTTTTGTTTTAATTGCGCTTGTTCGGTTTGAATTTTACGGCGAGTTTGAGAATTTTTAATGAGCACGGAAACAGTGCCGTTTTTATGTTTGCCTAATTTATATTTTAAGGTGCGGGTGATGCGTTTTCGTTTGGGCAAGGTGGGTTTGTAAGCGGGGGCTTGTGCTGGAGCTGGAGCTGGAGCTAGAGCTGGAGCTGGAGCATGAGCATTAGCCGAAGGCATAGCATTAGCATGAGCATGAGCATGAGCATTAGCCGAAGGCATAGCATTAGCCTCAGCCGAATGCATAGCATTAGCCGAAGGCATAGCATTAGCCTCAGCCGAATGCATATCCACTTCTTCAAATAACGTCGGTAGGGTCTCAGAAATGGTTAAGGATTTACCTACCGGTTTTTTTTGGGTCGTACGTAGCCAAGTGCGATAAGTTGGTTTGGTGCCACCTGTTTTTAAATTGCCGTAAGAGGGTGCTGGCGGTGGCTCCCACGTGGGCGCATATTGTGCTGGCACTTGTTGTGGCATAGGCATAGGTATTGGCGCTTGTATAGGCATAGGCATAGGCATAGGCGCTTGTATAGGCATAGGCATAGGCATTGGCGCACGCGTGGCCGCCGCCACAATTGCGGGCATAATATTATTCCAATCCAATTCGGGGGGTAATTCTGTAGCGATTTGCATCTGCGCCGCCAGGTTGACAGGTTGTTTCTTTTTTAAGGTATTATTATGTTGACGTTCTTGTTTATTTTGCATTAAATCGTCTAAAAATTTCACTGAACTGCTAAATTCATCCGTAAAATTATCCTCCTCCTCCGTCCCAATAACTTTATTTTTGTTTTTATTTGCGGATTCTTGTTGGAAATTTTTAATTCGGCTAATTAACTTTTTTTTAATATTATTAGCTGCGCCTAAGGAAACGCCCGCCGGCTTTTCTTTCCGTGTTTTATTTTTTAAACCCCCACTTCCTCCGCCAGTACCTGATAAAAAGATCGGGTTGACCTTAATTGTTTTTAAACTCATGGTTTATATAAGTTTAAAAAAATATAATAGAAATTAAACGGAACGAAAAAAAAAATGAAAATTTATCACCTTATATAAATAATGGGTGATAAAGTCTTAGACAAATTTTCTTTATTACATTTTCTGGTAGGCATATTATTTTATGCAATGAATATTGATTTTTATTCTACATTTCTGTTACATACCCTATTTGAATTAATGGAAAATTCAGCAAAAGGTATTTTTTTTATAGATACCTATTTACCCTTTTGGCCTGGAGGAAAAAGAAAAGCAGATAGTATGATAAATACGCTTTCCGATACACTATTCTCTATGGTTGGGTGGGGCTTTGCTAAAATGTTGAACACTTTCTATAAAATAAAAAAAAGTTATCTCCTCATTTTCGCATTAATTTTAATTCTTGCTTATGTAGAAATCCGGAAATCATTAAAAATTATTTTAACGTAAATCTATTTTTTTATTTGCAAAAAATTGAATTACTTTTTGAAAAAATAACAGACACTACTCTATACTATTGTCTAACCAATTTATTCAATATGGCGAAAACTGAACTTTACCTGTACCCGGCAAATGCTTCTGAAGTGGCGGACGTGATGAAAGAAGCACGTAGTAGTAGCGAGGACGCTGATGTATACACGGGGCCTGAATGTGCGATTTGTTATAAACGCATTCAGAAAGATGTGTTTATCTGTAGCGAACCGTGTAACAAATTATTTCATCCAAGCTGTTTGGAGCGGATGATGGACGAAACTGAATTAACGGCCTACCAATACCAAAAAGATACATTACATCGTTGCTGTTATTGTCGTCGCGAAATCCAGATGGAGACTTATCTGAAAGAAGTGTACGTGAACGCGTTAATGAAAATGAAAGCCGGCGGTTATAACGTGGATGAAGCGTTGCAGTTAATAGAAATGAATGGTATTAACGAAGATGAAGGATATGCTATTTATATACTCACGCCGACCGAATATATTAAAAAACCCAAACAAGCCAAGAAAATAAAATCGCCGAAACATTTCGTCAAAATCCAGCGCAAGAATGTGATGCACCACAAGATGGGATGTGGCGTGCGGAAGCGCTAGGGAGCTGTGCCCCTCACCCCCATATAAGGGGCTGTGCCCCCTCCCCCCCCCCCCATATTAGGGGCT